>Ga0099823_1006148_pt1 | contig 12089 bp, 6 predicted proteins | sample CowpearedBW_FD_76831 | JGI IMG/M metagenome (GOLD analysis project Ga0099823, IMG submission 76831) | Root nodule microbial communities of legume samples collected from California, USA - Cow pea red BW | ecosystem: Host-associated > Plants > Roots > Nodule | place: USA: California | collected... | reverse complement strand
TATTGTATGTTTTATTTTAATGCCTCTGTTTAACTTTATGTTAACAAATAAAATGACCTAATCTCGGACCCCAGTTTCTCCAAGTTTCAACACTGAAAATATAAACCTTTATGAAATAACAAGGACAAACAATTTCTACAAAATGACACTCTTTGAGAAGAAAAATGAGCATCACCAGAATCAGAGTCCTGACAAGCTTATAATAAAAGAACAGACAACCTTATAACTCTCATTCTCATTCTCTGTCTCTCTGATGTAACATCATCTTTAAACTCCCTGTGAACCACTGTAACATGGTTTGTCATAGCAGAATTTCTTTGAACCTCTTAAGTTGAGTTGATCTTCTCATCCAACTGCATTGGAACCTTGTTCTGAAAACTCCCCACATCCTTCAAGGGCATGTCTAGAATCTGCAGAATCTGCAGCAGTTATGACATTGACACATACAAATACATACTGAAATTTCAGGTACCCAAAAAGTGTAAATTGGCATTGCTAGAAAAAGAAAATGCAGAAGCAGAACAATCTGCAATTGCATCATTGGTGTGTACCTACCTTTGGTTGATTTTTATCAGGTGGTAACATTACACCACCATAACCACCACCACCACCCCTTCTGGTTCTGGCAAGAAGGCCTTTGGTTATTGGTGACATCATCATATCAGTTGGACTTGTATATCTGAGAAAAAAAAAATGCAGAAAAAAACTGCATCATGGAATCACTAACCAAATTATGATCATCACCATCTGCATGTTCTCTCTTCAAAATTTCTTAAAATCTTAAAATGATCGAAGATTACATAATGAATTTAGTTTCAGCATTCACTTTACAAAATCTGCACCACTGTATAACCTCGGAGTGAATGTTTAAATGTGGAGAGTTTCCAGATTCTACTGAATCAATGCACTTTGTGATGATTCAATGAAAAGTATCAATACAGACAGTGGATTTTGAACCAGAGATTTGTCGACCTAAATTTCAAATTTATGAACCTAATTCAATTCAACTAGATTTTCCATTATTCATTTATGAGCTTAATGCGATAAAGAGAGAAAGATAAAAGAAAAATTACAGATATGAAAGAATTGGGTGTCCAAAAAGTCATTGGTGAATCATAGATATAACATTGATAATGATATATAAATACCTTTCAGGGTATTTGAATGCCTTGGGGACTCTGAGATGATCTGGAGTAACAGGTTTGCGCAATTCATTTGAGGAGTTACTACGATCATTGTTTTGGTGTTGTTGTTGAGCTGGAGTTGGTGTTTTGCATTCAGGTTCAGCTTTCTGTACTTGAATTGGAACTTTTGGAGGAGTTTTGAGCATGTTTTCCTTTTCCATCAGACTATTATAGTGTCACAGAGCAACAAAAATGAATTCTTTGATGTGCAAAAGTTGAAAGATGATGAAGGCAAAAGCTAGGGGTGCAGATGAATGAGTATATCAAATTGGTGGAAGATGAAGTGACCGTTTGAGGAAAAGGGTTTGCAACGGTCAAATTGTGTGAGAATTTGCTACAATAGAATTCAAATATTTTTGTCCGTTGGGATGAATTATGTTACCTAATGCTCCAAAATGCACCAAATAATTAAACATTTAATGTGTTTAATAATTTCTGTAAACTAGAAAAAAAAAAACAAAACTAGTACAAAAGAAATAAAAAACATTACTTTTAATTAGGTATAATAAAATAGATCAGGTGAACCCATGAAAGACATATTTGACTTTTTTTCGTAAAAAACTAAGTAAAATGTCAAAGAGTGGCTAAAACAAAAAGGGGTGGTGGGTGAGGACAAATAATGTACAAAAGGGCAATCATGAAAATATGATAACAATGGAGGGTTTTTAAAGAATTAGAAAGAAAGAACTTATCCCTAGAGTTTGTGACTGTAATTGATGCATGCATATTTTCAAGTGTTATAGATGATAGATATACTTGGCCATGTTGTACAAAACTTCTGAAACATGAACGAAGCTTAGCACAAAATATTTGCCATGGTGGGAATTTTGCAGTCTCAGCCCTTCAATGTTGGAGTCCCTCCCCTCTGCTGTAAGCTATGCCCTTATCATATTAGCCTTTAAAGTTTATCTTTTCAGCACACAATTCCAAAAGGGTCCGCATGTTTGCAACTCAAACAGAACAATTGTAGCTGATAATTATGCAGAGAAGTTTCAGTTTTGAGAATACAATATGCTGTACAGTTTTGAACTAAATATAAATTTCACTAATCAGAGTATTTAGTTTACCTTCTTTTCAAAGAATAATTGCTTATTCTGTGCAAATTTCCTTGGAGAGCTTTTCCTTTGTAAAGAATAGTAGTTGATTTTGACAGTGAACAGCATGTACTGGACTAAAATTATAGGTAAATATTGCCTTATGCAGAAAAGATAAAGTCCTTTTTTTTTTACTGATTATGTTGGTGTTGTGATCATTTACAGATACAGAAAGTAAGTATGTTCAAAATAGCATAACCTGTACATCATTATTCTGCCAAATTAAACATGTTAGTTCTTCAATTCATCAAACACTACCTCAGTTTACCGGTGAATGCAGAAGAAAAACTAAGGTACACTACACACATTTATGCAGTATATCCTAAAATCTTAATGTTACTATGGTAAATCCAAGCACATATTTTTGTTCTTTGTTTCTGAAATTTGGTTGCATTTATGATGAGGTTTTTGCTGCTCGGAGGAGGAAAAGGGCAAATGAGAGAACTGAAACTTATGTGTTGTTGGAACCAGGAAAGGATGAAAGGTTTGTTTCAGAGGAAGAGTTGAAGGCAACATTGAAAGAGTTGTTGGAAAATTGGCCTGGGAAAGTTCTTCCTCCTGATCTTTCAAGATATGAGGACATTGATGAAGCTGTTTCTTTCTTAGTGAGATATGTTTGTGAACTTGAAATTGACGGAGAAGTTGGTTCAGTTCAATGGTATGAAGTTCGTTTGGAGTGAATGGAGGAATTCGTCTCCATGGATAATGTTTCCCTTTTTTTTAAGGGTTTTCTGAAAAAAGAAAATAAATAATTTATTTATTATGGTAAATATTAATATATTTTATTTTTAGTAAAATAAAAAAAAATATTATTTTAATACAATACTTTTATTCTTTTGATTTTATTTAAATTCTGTTAATTACTAATATAATTAAGTATATATTTAATTTTTTTCAAATTAACTATGATAAGGTAGTATAGAAAACTTCAATTACATGTTAATAATAGTTTTTTCTTTAAGAAAAATACGGGACTGACTATTGGTAAAAGTTAAACACTTTTTCAAAATATTTATGAAAAGTAAATTGTTTTTCCAAAAGTTAAGATTTATATAAACTCCTCCTGAATGGTTACGTGATAATTTGTGTCTAATCGATAAATTGAATATTGATTAATCCAATTTTGTTTCTTAATTTGTTTTAGTGAATTAGAATGGATATGAGAGAAAATGAAGGTGAAAGTAGAGTTGTTTGCCGGGAATCTTAACCAGTAGGGTTAAGAATAATTGATAAACATTTATTTTACAAAAGTTCATAATTAATAATATTAATTAAATTTTAATTTTAGTAATTATTAATATATTTTTATTTTATTAAGAAGATAAAAATATTTATAAATGTTATATAATTTAAGTTTTTTTTATATTTAATTATATTTTAATTTTTAGTAACATCAAAATAAAAGACAAATGGTTAAAAATTTATATAATTCTAATTGATACTAAAAAAAAGTTAAAAGATAATTAAATAATAGAAAAATCTTAGATGTTTAACACTTTATTACTTGATAGTTGATATACTCAATGGCAAAACTTAAACAAAATCTATAGGAATGTCAAATTAGATTTTTTATATATAAATTATTTTTTAATTAAATAAAAAGACTCTTCATTTTCTTTGTTTAAACCATTTTCACAAAGTTATTCTTGTATGTATTTTTCAATTTATAATCTTTCTAATTCATTGAATTAAAGTAACATGTGTATTCTAATTTTTACTCCAATTCAAGATTATTCAACTAATTCATTATGTGCAGCGAAATTCGTAATGCAACCCAAGACACATATCTAGGGATGTCAATAGGGCGGTTAGGGTACGGGTAGTAGCTCCCCCGTACCCTACTCGCTGGATAAATATCCGTCTTGTATCCGTACTCATATTCGTCAGGTATCCGTTATGCGGGTATCCACCTATTTTTTTCATATCCGTTGGTATCCATGGGTACCTGCGAGTACGGATTTTTTTGACATCCCTATACATATCCATACAATTTTTTACCATGTGCAATGGAAAACACAAAATTTCTAAATTTCATAATCTATGTTATACTAATTTCGGAAAAAATATAATTAGGATTAGTGCCAATTTTATAAAAGAATCCCTACAATCGTAATTAGGCATACTAATAATTTGGAAAAAACTTAATTTGAGATAATCATCCTAATAGAAGAATCATAAATACATAAATTATGATAAGATATTAACCTCGATTCATGAGAGATATTGTCCATTTTTCAATCTTTTGTTTCCTAATCTATCTCTTTACCTTTCTTTTTGCTCTCATTATTTCTTAATGAGTTACTGTAAAAGAACATCATACAAAACCTACTACCTTTTATTAACCAATGTCCATCAAATTGGTTTTTATTTTATTTTTTAAACAATAAATATATATAAATAAAATAGGTGATAAAATATTTTTTTATTAAATTTAATATAAATAAAATAATAAATATAAATACAATTTAAAAATATATATAACATATATAAAAAATAGAATTAATTTTTTTTTGGGAAAAAATAGCTCCCTCTTGTCATAACAATGGTCCGTCATTGGATATACTTAGTTGGATTTTGTTTTCATTTGTTGATTTCCCTGTTAATTTAAGCTTTTTCTTTAAGTCTAATTATATTTTAATTTTTAGCAACATTAGAACGAAAGAGAGAGAGTTGAAGGGAGAGAACTTGTACAACACTGTTAACATTATTTTATTATTTGCTAACTTATTTATTTTATTTGTGTGCATCAAATAAATTATCAATTACACTTACATAACACTTATGGACATTTTTATCATCTAAATGATGTAAACTAATGTAAACTGCATTAATGATTATTTAGGTCAAAATTCATTTACCATAATCAACCACATTTGTATAACACTTATAAAATTATGTTATTTAAATTAGTGGAGTTAATCATTACAAATTTCAACATAAATGTAGTGGAATCAAACATCACTAATTATACCTTAAATGCACTTATGAAATTATATTATTTTAATTAGTGAGGTTAATTATTCTAGATTTCAACATAAATATAGTGGAATCAATGATTTTTAATTATACCTTTAATAGTGTGGCACGAGTTGACATTTCCCTTGTTTGACTTAAGGAAAAGATTGAGATAAATGAAAGGAAATGAAAGGAAAGTTTATGAAAGTTAGTGAATGATTTGATAGATTTGATATATTAAAAAATATTTTATTTGATAAAGTTAGATGATTACCATTTTACCCTTGAGTTTTTTTTTATATTAATTGAGTGTTTTTACTATAGCTTGAAGCTTTCAGTACAACATCTCAGATTCCCAGCTATTCTTCACTAAGGGGTATTGATTTTTGTTTTTGTTTTAATGCGTCGCTGATAGGTTATGTTACAATTTCTAGGAAGTTCACAATTGGAGAATTTAGAATACATTCCAAATTTACGAATTTCCCATATTTTGACTTGTCAACGACGCCACCGCTCAGCTTTGTCTCAACAGCGCTCAACGCCGTGTTTTACGAATTGAATGGCGCTCAGCCCTAGTTTTTCACCGCTCAGCCTTGGGCAGTTTGACAACATTATGTATTTGAAGCACTAGACGTGATTCCAGTGGCGTTAGACACAGGTATTTACTTCAAAATCAATATTTTATTGTCCAATCATGCTCCATTGAGTTCTTGCTTGTTTTCCTCCACCACAAATGTTTTTTATTAACTTATTTAACACACTTAAAAGAGAGATTAAAGGCAAAACAAACATAAAACAACTAAAACAAAAAACAAAACAAAACACACTAAACTTGAGGATATAACAAGATAAAAGCTAGGAAAGAATTGATTTATTCATGACAATAAACACACAAAAAGAGGTAAAAATGGACATTATCAACTCCCCCACACTTAAAACCTTGCTTGTCCTCAAGCAAAAGGTAACTTGGCTTACAAACATATATACTCAACAAAGGTCAAACAACTAAGAAGCAGGTTCACACAATCAAATCAGACAACATTCATGAATGCTTAGTGTGATGAAAAAAAATTATTACTTTTTGACTATTATTTATTTATTTATATTATTTTCTATGTTATACTAAAAAAATTTGAAACATAATTTTACAATAACATATCACATAATTAAAATATTCACATAAACATATATTTACAATATTGTATGCATCTTATATCCACACTATTTAGTATATCTTATATTTCCTATATTAGAAGAGAAATAAGTGTTATTTATTTACAATTTCCCCTTCATATACTGGCTTTCAAACAAGTGGAGGGAAAATGTTATGGATATAGTTCACTTGGACTGTTGAGGGTAAATAGAAGGTAACTCTGATTTGTCCTTCGATGACAATCGACGCATTTGGAGCAGAGAGGAAAGTAATAGTAGAGTTTCCAGTTTCCTGAAATGTCACAGAATTATTCACTGCATTGGTTTGCCATGCATTCCTCGGGGAAACAGCCACAATGCCGATGAAGAAGGGATCATGCATGTTGGGAGCATACATCTATGATAAAGTTATAAAATTTTGTTTTTCACACACAATTATAAAATAGAAAAGTGAGACAAATATCACATAAAAAAAATACAACAAATCATAATAAGATAAAATGAAATGAAAATTCTCCCAAATCCATAAAACTGTATTTTATCATACTTTATAAATATATTGATTAATTTTGTAGTGAGTAGTCAGGATAAATGAGCTCATGGTCAACAAAGTAACTCAAGAACATCTCATCTTGAGTAATACTAACTCGTTTAAATCCCCATGGTGTGTTAATTGACAAAGAAAACTTTGGTTACATACATAAAAAATGGAAGATAAAGAAAACAATTTTCTCAACGACAGAAACCTAAATCAACATTTTAGTAACAAATTTAATCATACAGCGCATGTCGTAGACTTCTATTTATTGTGTACAGTTCTTGTTCACTATACTTACCAACACCATTTAATCGATCATCACTAATGAGAAATGGATGTTACAGGAATTTATAAGTTGTTGAGTAAGTCTTTTTTTTTTAAATAAGTTGCAGTGTCTTTTATTTTAATTTCCTTTCAAAATTTCTTTTATTTTATTTTTTTGGATGTTACACTTAGAAAACCAATATAAAGAGAATATGTATAATCTTGCAAATCCTCAACTTTGGTGCTCATTATGCAAATATCACAAGAATGTATGTATATGCTTTATAAAAGACTAATAATTATGGCAAAGATGTTTTCATTGATCAACTAAAGGAATCAATCCTTACTAGAAAAAGGTGTTTCACTCAAGCACACTAGTGTATGAGGGTGTATGTTCTTCTCTCTTCTACCCCTAATTGCACACAATTTGACTTTGTTTTTCATTTCAAGTGCTAAGAGTTATCAAAACATGCAAACACCAATAAGGACTTTATTTGTTGAATTGTGACAAGGCTAGGAAGGGGAATGGTGTTTCTAGGTAGCATGAATGAGTAAAGAGAGCAATCACATCAACTTACCAAATTTGTGTATTCACCCCTCTTCTATTTGAACTAGAACACAACCAATCACCATATTGTAGCCACATTATTCTTTTTTTTCTCTTTTTGATTTTTTTTCTTTTTCTTTTAAAGATGACATATTTACAAGAATGCATCACATCAACCCCAACCAACTCCATTTTGTTCCTCATGCTTCCCCTATTTTGATAACTTCCCCCACACTTGAATCACACTAATGACCATAAAATATACTCTCCTACTAAAGGTGAGGTGGTCAATCATTTTCAACAAAATTAAAGGGTTCAAAGGTGAAAGAAAGTTTATTTAAAATGCTCAAAGAGTTGCACAAGGGTTGTATTCTTGAAAAACAAGGTTGATCTTTAGGGTCAAAATATGTTGAAAGGAAAGAAAGGGAAAATTTCATGTTTAGATGTAGACATGCAATTGAAAAACAACTAGCAATGAAAATCAAGGAAAGTTAATTGTGCATCAAAAGAGATATCTCTCAATAGATAAAAACTTTGAGACTCAAAATCTCACCCGATTTAATCCTAAGGTTGTCATACAATTTGTCATAGTCATTAATCGTAGTAAAAACAATAACAACATTCTCAGCATACAAACATTAGTACAACCACAAGCATCAAATTTCACAGGGTCACAACACACTTTCAATGTAATCCAAAATCAATTTTTGAGCAAACACAAATGGTTCTCCTCAAAGTCATGCAAAACTCACTCAAAGTCATGAAACCAATGCATTCATATTTTTCAGACCAACCAAGTCACACTTTTGATTATTGAAAGCAAGAAATGAAAATAGAAAAGGAAAGAAAGCAAACTCTTTTTGGGTGGATACACCTGCTGCTCAAATCTCTCAGCTCCTTGTGTCTTCATCCATCTTCAATACCAGCACTCACAAGGCACAAAAGATACTCCAACAAACAGGTTAATCCAATAATATTAGAAGCCAAGATTTAAGAATTAAAAATTGAAAAACATAAAAATAAAGGAAGATAATTGAAATGAGAAAACATTAAAATAATAGGAAAAGAAAAATGCAGAACTTAAACACAAGCACACCAACCAAACAACAATTCCAATATGCGAAATGATTAAAGCAAATTTCCCAAGTAACCTCACTCAGAGCCCTCTTATTCTAATTCCAATATTCATATTTATTTCAAAATCAATCTTTTCTTGTCAAATCATGCTTCCTTGAGTTCTTGCTTGTTTTCCTTCACCACAAATGTTTCCTATTAACTTATTTAACACACTTTAAAGAGAGATTAGAAGCAAAACAAGCATAAAACAACTAAAACCCAAAACAAAACAAAACACATTAAACTTGAGGATATAAAAAAATAAAAGTTAGGAAAAAGTTGATTTATTCATGACAATAAACACACAAAAAGAGGTAAAAATAGACATTATCACTTCTATCCCGCAATTATATTTCATGCTATAATATCTTGTCTTGTAACTCATGCCACAAAACTCAGAATCACAATATTAAAGTGAGAGAAAAGATGACATTTTGAACTTGAATTTAGGCATATGAAACTTTGAAAAAGGCTTTGTATTTAGATATATGAACAAAGGTTAATTGGAATGCAAATAGGAAACAAACAGTAAAAACCCAATTCAGAATTATGTAATAAAGAAAGTTTAATTCTTACGAGATTAAAATGGTGTGATATGATAGGCACTACGAATTGGAAAGGTTTGATAAGTCAAATTGATCGTCACAAGAATTGACAAATTCTTGATAAGATCGATGGTTCAAGCAAGAATCCTAGCTGAGAGTTTTCTTCTTAACATTATGTCACTTCAGAACCTTAGTTGATCAGTTTTGCCACCCTTATCTAAAATCACATGCAACTATAGGGCTCAAAACCTAAAAGGAGGACAAAAATAACTTACTCTATTTGATTCTTTGATCATGTAGTTGTGTAGAACAACTCACAAGGATCATAACTACGATTCTTGATCGTCAAAGAGACAAAGAACGAGTGAGATAAACTAGAGAGAAGTCAAAGAGAATTTAAAGAGTTTGGTTGTAAGGTAATGGTGATTTTATAAAAATGAACTTTAATTATTAAAATCTTTATATAACTTAACCCTTTAACATAAAAATTTGCGGTGTATTATTTTCAATAAAACCACCATACTCTTATACATTCTTATAAGACATCACGTACAAAATTAAATTTTTAAACAATTATAATATCTATAGGATCATTAAGTGAGTTACTTTTAAATTTTGTTGTCTGTTTATACTTTTATGATTTTATAATTATTTATGTTTTATTTTTATAATTTTCTTTTTATTTAATTCTGTAATTTTATATTTTATAAGTTTGATATTGTGTAATTTTAATTAAATTTAAAAATAACTTTCATCTTAAAGAGATCTAGTTACCATGATTTTTTATAATAAAATATTACAATAAAATGTAATAAAAACTCAATTAAAATTTCCAAAATCACAGGAACTCAAATTAAACTTGAAATATATTCGGAAAAATCTTTTCAGAGCGTATAAATTAATTTTGAAAACAATTTTTCGAAACAATTTTTTTCATATATTATTTTTCTTTTCTAGAGTGTTCTTATCCTCTCCTTTTCCTCTGCAATTTTTCTTTTCTATTGTGATATTAAACAAAACCGTACAAGTACACTAAAGTTTTCCTCTCGGACAAAAATATGTAAGAAAGGTTGTCGGACACTGTTTTGAAGAGGACATGGAATCATTTCAAGAACTAAAGTACTATTTCAATTGAAAAAAATTGCTATGCAAACAGAAAATAATCACATTTCTATGGTTTTCTTTACTTGGTGTAATTTCATACGGATATTATGAAAGTGGATAAATTTTGAAAAAATTTCCACTCATAATAAATTATACAAAGTTTGGATAACTTTATTATAAAGAAATTGTGTCAATTAAATTCGATTTTACTTAATTGAATTGAAATCGTGCTAAAATAAAGAGATTTTAGTGTATAATTTGAAATTGATCACACGATTTTGGTTAAAAATGAATTATGGAACAAAGAAAAGTATGTTAAAATGACACATGCTTCTGAAATGAAAAAGACCCATTATTCCTCATGACTTCTATTGTGAGAAAAAAATAAAATTTAAGTGAAATTATATTTCATTGATACGACTTCTTTATATTAAGTCGTTCCAGTTTTGCATCATTTGTCCTACATAATTTTCTTTTTAAAAATTTGTCTCACTTGAAATATCCAAATGGAATTGCACCATATATACCTGTAAAATACCTCCTATGGATAATACAATGAACAATAGCTATGGATCTATTTTAGCACATGACAAACGGTCTGCTATCATATTTCCAAAAATAACAATATTCACAGAAAATAATATTAATGTTTACATATACTTAAAAAACAAGAAGTGGTTGTCTTTTTCATGACTAGGGACCCATGATTGAATTTAGAACAAGATTTTCAACTTTGAGAGATAAGATAATTAAATTTCTCACTCTTTGAGAAAGTTAGATAATATCTTAAATCATTTCAGAGGGTCCCATTGTGAAATTTCAAGCCGGTCCCCTCATTTTTATTTGACGTCTCTATTTTAGGAAATTCGTTGCAATTAGTTTTTTTTTCTTTAGTTGTACAGTAACTGTGTTAATTATGTGTCACGTGTCAAAACATGATTATTTTAACTTTTTTTAAATTTTTTTTATAATTTAAAAAAAAAATTGCCACGTGTCAATTTGACATTGTGCCACGTGGCAGAGACAGTGTGATGTGATAGTGGCAGTGCCACGTGTCACTATTGAATGTGAAAAGTCTCAATGTGGTATCTGTATTTGTTATTTTGTTTCAATTTGGTTCCAATTTTTTTTTTAAATTGAATCAATTTCATCCCTATATCAAATTTAATTTTTATATAAATTTTACAATGATAATTTTATTATAATTGATATTTTTAACAAAATTAAATTTATTTAAATGTATATTTTATATTGAACTTTATTTAAATATTATTTTAAATATTTATATATCAATAATTTATAGACAAATATTAAAATATTTTTAATTATAAATTCATAAACTAAAGAAGACCAGAATAAATAACAACAAATATCCCAGTATCACAATAAATATATATTTATGAAGGGTCTCAAAAAATCAGAAACCTGAAAAGATGAGCAATATTCCAGTTGTGCTGGTGCTACCTTATCCAGCACAAGGACATGTGAACCCTTTGATGATCCTGTCACAAAAGTTGGTCAAAAATGGTTGCAAAGTGATTTTCGTGAACACAGAATTCGACCACAAGCGAGTGGTGAGTTCCTTTGGAG
>Ga0099823_1006140_pt1 | contig 12097 bp, 7 predicted proteins | sample CowpearedBW_FD_76831 | JGI IMG/M metagenome (GOLD analysis project Ga0099823, IMG submission 76831) | Root nodule microbial communities of legume samples collected from California, USA - Cow pea red BW | ecosystem: Host-associated > Plants > Roots > Nodule | place: USA: California | collected... | reverse complement strand
ATATATATATATATATATATATATATATATATATATATATATATATATATATATATATATTATGTTATAGAGATGCCAAACCCAAGTTTTCAGATTCTCCAACACTGCAAAACCAGCTAGCGTTTGTTATATATATGAAGATGCCTCTATTTTACGTTATCCAAATGCTGTAATAATATGTAAAAGACAATAAACATCCAATATTACTATGTTCAACAATGCTCTAGAATAAAACCCTTGTTAAGGATTTCTTTTAATGGGTTATGGCACCAAATTCCACTTTATTTGAATTAAGTATTTTATTGATCGCTAATTTATTGGACCCATAGTGATTTAATTAAAAAAAATGTTTTCTTTTAATAAGTAATCTTTACATCAAAATTTTTAGAGATAAAAAGATATAAAATTTGAGTGTTTCTTTTTATTTTTAATAAAATAAAACAGGTCACCAAGAAAAAGAGAGAAAAATATATTTTTCACAAATTTGTTCAGAAAGAAGAGGTTTTATACAATTAAACGATATATTTGGTTTTCTTTGTTGTTTAACTATTGTTGTATTGTTGTCCACCCGTATCAGTGATGGGGATATTTTTGGTTGAACCTTTGAAAGTTGAACAAAAACTTGTAGCATACTTATTAACTATTATTAGTGATATTGAAATTTTCTGCATTAAAAGGTTTTGGTTTATTAGTTTTTCTCTCTTTTCTTTGATTCATCCTATTATTATACATATTATTTATGTAAGGAAAAATTGATTTAGTTTTTGGTTTTCTTATTTTCCCGAGATTAGGGTATATTGAGCAAAGAGCATCTAATTAAGTTATAAATGGAATGACGTTGTTATCCTAAACAAATTTGATGAGTAATTTTATTCTCACTTCTACAACTTGCGAATAAGGAGAGAAAGATAGGAAAACAGGTAAATCAGGCGTGAAAGTGTGTTTTGGGAAGACAAACGAATCCTCTTCTAGGTTTTATTTGCTGTTTTGTCTTCTTACATCTCCTTAATTTTTAAAATCATTATTTTACCCTTCCCAAGAGTTATTTCTTTATTTTTTTTTTAAATAAAATTTTCAGAACACAAAATTTATTTCGAAATGAACTTTTCAGAACAAAATTTTTGGAATGGATTTTCCAAAATATATATAACTTTCACAATAAATTTTTTGAAACAAGCTTTTCAAAATATGACATCTTGGAACAAGATTTCTAGAATACGTTTTTCATATTATATGATTCCTTCCAGAACAAACCTCGCTTCTTCTTGTTAGAGACAGCAATAGTGGTATTTTAAACTTTTCGTTGTTGTAAGTACACGAGAGTTTTGGCCTTCTTAAATAACACTAATTTTAATCACTTGTGTCTAAATAAATTTTCTTCCTGCACCCTATAAAATTTCTTCTTGCATCCATAATTTCAAATTTTCTTTTTCAAAACACACTAAACTAATTTTTGAAAACATTTTTCCGGAACAGGAGAGGTGAGTGTCTGGTGAATCGTCTGGATTTCAAAATATGGTGAATTTCAAGACCGCATTTTGAAATACGGTGAATTTTAAAATTGTATTTCGAAATACAATGAATTTCAAAATCATCCTTAACAGAATTTCGAAATTTGGTAACTTCTTAAATGAGTAAATTTCTTGACCAGATTTCCAAACTCAATGATTCCCTAAATCAGATTTCGAAATTCGGTGACCACTTAACTTTTTTTAGTAAAAAGAATGTCTGTTCGAGTTGATTAAAAGTGATTGGGAGATGCAAAACTTTCAATAAATATACAGCAAAGCAGTAAATACGTTTGGTAACTAAATTTCTTTTAGTAAAAAGAATGTCTGTTCAAGTTGATTAAAAGTGATTGGAAGATGCAGAACTTTCAATAAATATACAGCAAAGCAGTAAATGCGTTTGGTAAGCAGAATTTACTATCTACCTGATTTACTTAACATTATTTATTTTTCTTTTTGAAAAGTATAACCGGCATAGGTGAAAAGTTCGGAGGTGCATAATAAATACTTGGATGTAGGGATGGCAATTTAGACCTGACCTGCGGCCTGGTTTGCAGAAAAAACGCGGAGCGGGATAGGGTAGTGAACCCGTAGGTCCGTGCGGACTCGACCCGTATAGTCTCGCGGCCCGCGCGGGCTGGCCCGTAAGCCCACATAAAATTAAAAAAGAAAATTTGCACTTGTGTATATTAATTACTTTTTTTATGGACTCTTGCATTAACATTTCAAATTCTTATATAACTGAAAAAGACAAGTATTATGTAATTTTTAATGTGCTAAAATTTAAAGAATACATCGTGTATGTCATAGTATGAATATGATGAAAATGTTGAATTATCAATTTATCATCTAATTTCCCAAAGTCTTTATTTAATTTTGTGAATTTCTTAAAGTTTTTCAATTTTTAAACATTGAAAATTTTATCATAAAAAATTAAAAAAAAAAAAGCGGGCCGACCCGTGGGTCCGCAGGCCAAGAAGTATGCGGGACGGGCCAGTATTTTCAGCTCGCATATTTTATGCGAGACGGGGCGGGCCAGCCCGCATTGTGCGGGCCTTATGCAGGCCAGACCTACCCGCATTGCCACCCCTACTTGGATGTACAAGAAGAAGCCACCGTACTTTTTTGGGGTCTGGAACACCCCAACAAAATTTGCATCACTCACATTATATAGAGCTTAAAAAGGTTTGAACTATAGTTATTATCTAACAATAAGAGTCGTAAGCTACTTATGCTACCATTTTACATAAATAATTTTTATTAAACACGTACTTTTAAAATAAGTAAAATTTTACATTTAAAGCAATACTTTTAATTTTCCTTTGTCTTTTATCAAATCCATAGGTTATGCGAAGGAGGTAGAAACTTGGTAAAAATAATCCATTTGAAATACGAATTTCTTGAGTTTTTCATTTTGTGGACTGCCTTATCCATATACCTAGCTCTACTTGATACAATAAATAATAAATGCATAAATATGAGCACAATTCTAAGATTACTAAAGCCTTTCCTTCACCACTGTTCTGATGAGATCTCTGCTGTTCCACACGAGCACCAGCGTTTCCATATGCACTGATCTACTGCGAGCCCCTGAGGTAGAGGCTGGGTTATTAAATGCACATCTCTGAGATTTGCATCTTGCTATTTTTAAGGTACTCAAAAAGTATCTGCCTGCATACTGCAGAACATAAAAAAATTAGAATATCCCTTGGTTAAACATATTTTTTCAGTCCATGGTGCCCTTGAAGATGTACTGACCCTTAAAATGACTGCCTCAAATTTACCACTCAATATAAATTGCATCAAAAAATGGAAGTATGATGGGATGAGAAATGAGAGGATGAATTAGAGCCACTAGACTTGCACATCTATAATAATTCTCCATAGATTGTGATGACAACTCAAGAACTAGTAAAACAACTAATATAGCATAGGAATGGTGCTACTTACATTTGGAATGTCAAAATCGCCTTCCCTTGCATCGCATATATCCAGTGACAATTTTCGAAGCAATGGCATCTGTTATAGTTATGACAGAAGATACAACATCTAAATATTAGTTTCCCCACATTTACAAAATACAAAATAATAAATAAACACGTCTAAGCAAAGTGCAACCTCTGAAGCAGCATAACAAATGAAGTTTCTGCATAGCCCAGGGCCCTGCATAGTAGATTACAGTTTCAACTTTCAATATATGGTCTCCAGAGGGATTCATAAAGCAAATATTAGCTTTTTTTCAGAAAGCTGGATGAAAGCTGAGAATTAAGATTTTTAACATAATTTAGTATTATCTTAATAGTCAAAGACGCATAAGTATATTATTTCATACTTCAGATGCGTAGCAAAAAGTGTCTCAAAGAGCAGAAAGAATAGGGCATATTTGTTTCCAATTGTACTTATAATCTCATGTGCAGTCCTTATTTGATCATCAGAAAGAATCAAGATTCACATAATCGCCAATCAGAATGTTTAGGCCTTCTAAATAGAAATAAATAAAGAATATTGCTGGAAGAATAATGTGTACAGCAATAAAAAAATTGAGAACAAGGCTCAAATACCATGTGTTGGAGTGTAAAATGTCTCATTTCATTTTAGAACAAAAAAATTGAATGTATAGAAAGCTCACATTATGACGCAGCAGGATATCTTCAAGAGCTTTGCAGTCAAGAAGAGCAGAGGCCCCATTAGCTGTTACTTCTCCGCAGTCCTAAAAAGTATGCATACTTGCAATTAAAATTTAATTACAGAAACCTAGAGGGTAGCGTGATAAAGTTTTAGAACCAAAGAATCTCATTGTTGAAATGTTAGCATCAGTTATTTTATTATTATTCTGTACATTGCAGTACTACAGTTGTACTATTATTGTTATTCTTTCCTACATCCATGTTAAATGCAATACAGAGGTAAGGACTCTCTTTCCATGCCAATTCGCTCTTTTTCGTACTCATGAAACAATGTGGTAACTATGATCATACGCATTCTCTAAACAATAAGTATTTGATGTATAAAAACAAATTAAAAAGTAACAATTACCATAACACAGGATTGGTACTCAGTCTCTATGTCAAATTCAGCAGAACAACTTTGAGTTACCAATAATGGGAGATAGGTTTATTCTTTCACTTCCCAGCAGGAAAAAAAAAAACTATTCATTCTTACAAAATTACTCTAGGCCAGGAGATGACAGCTGCTTGGTTTCTAGGACACGCATATTGCTTGGTTTCTAAGACACTCATTTAGCCAACATATTCACATTATGTAAAAAAGGTCTGCGCATAAACATGTTATAGCCATGTCAGAGATAATTCTATGTTTTTCTAAAGTGGGGAAATCAACAAACCTCTAAATGAATAGAGACCAAGCCTGGCCACCCACACGAAATTATCTGTAGAGAGTCTGCAATGAGAACTAGCATTGAGTCATCGACAAATATAGAAGTGATTACTGGTTGATTAAATTAGCAGTGGCCAAAATACTATAACTTAAATTGTACAAGACAAAATTCAGTAAATTGTTATTGTCCCCTCCCTCCTTTAATCTTCCATTTTCTTTTTTTCTAATTGTTACCGACAACCAGAGAATTCTAAATAGCAATAGACAACAAAACAATCAGCAAAATGGCAGAGGCTGTTCCTGTTTGCAATATTATATAGAGGATAAGACTTCATCAAATTAGAGGCATATGATAATGATACAAAATCATGTGCTATAGTCACATGCCCCTAATAATCATTAGACTAATTAATCCCCCTAATAATCATTAGACTAATTAATCCTAACCTGAGTCAAGAAGAGAACACCCAAGCAATGAAAGCTCAGCCAAATTTCTACAGTTTTGAGTTAGAACGACCAAATCATCATTTGTCATCCAAGGGGTTACTCTTTCAAGCCTCAACTTTCTCAGATTTTGCATCGGGAATTTGAAGCTTGACATGGATATATCACCAAAACAATAGCACATGGCTAATACTTGCAAGTTTTTCAGGGATGCAAAAAAGTTCATCACAATTATATCAGATATTACCTGTAAAAAAAAAAGAAACCCAAAATAAAGGGAAACAATTTTAGAAATGCGATACAGCATCTAAGAACTGAAAGCACAACTATACATAGAGTAAAGTATAATAGTTAATGTAAGAAACATGCATCTCCTACACATTGATACAAGAAGAATCAGAAAGACAACATTTTAGCTATAACTGATGAAACTAATTCAAGGTGAAAACCTGGACTCGTCTGGTGGAATGCTTGGAGGAGGCAATAATGATGGAACTTCATGGAGTGTAGATGCCAAATGGAAAAGTTTAACCACTAAATTAGCTAAAGGAAAAAGTTTCTTCATTGTTTTTCAGAACTTTGATCCATTAAAATAATTTTTCTATATTCTTTAGGGAACATTTAAGAACCTCAAATCACAGGGAAGGTGATCATCACCTGAAAATGAAGGATTATTGTTTCTAGCAAGGGACAGATTGCAGGTAACCGTTTCAAAGCATCTTCACCTAGCATTCCACCTAAACCAATGTTGATGGCCTTTAATGACATCAGTGCAGATTCCAGAGAACTAAAAGAGATGAAAGAAAAGCCCCATCCAAACTCAATCTCTTCCAATCTATTCATTTTTCCTAACTCAGCATGTAGTTTTTCATGCAAAGAGGGTAAATCAGATTCCCTTTTTTCAGTACAACTGTCTCCAGGAAACAAATTTCGACAGTCTCTTGCTTTCAGACACTTTAAACTTGGATTTCCTTGAATAACATGAGTTAATGCAGCCCCAGAAATCTGCAATTCCAAAAAAATAAGAAATTGTCTCAGTAACCCAAAATGTCCCTCCCTGCATATATCAATTTAATTTTCTTGGGGGATGTTGTATGACATAATGGTAGCTTATTGTACAATAACATGCATAAAATATCAGTTAAGCATACAATATTTGAACACAAGGATAGTTAAACTAGAGGCGATGAAATTGAACAACTAAGAAGAAACTTTGAATAACTTATCCCATTGATGGAAACATAAAGGTTATAATGTTTGTAGTGAAAGCATCCAAAACAACAGTTAGAATTCAACATGAGAAAGATATAACTTGTTTATTAGCCAATGCTTATACAATTAAAGGAGGTATATAATATACATCATGCTTAGTTATTTTAGGTAGAAACTGGCCCTGTAAGTCATCTCTACAGCCGAAATAAACTTGCTATTGTACATAGAATGGAGCAAGCATTCAAACCACACAACCTTAAACTTGAACTAGCATTTAAGTTTCAGTAATAACATCAACAACTTCTATTGCCAACTGCAAAGATAAAGAAAAAATATGCAAGTCTATAAACTTGATGACAAACCTTAGTATTTGAAATATCAAGCATCTCCAAGGAAGAACCTACAAAATTATACAGTGCCTGGTCAACCAGATCAGTTCCTCTCAGGCATAAACTCTTCAAAACTTGCGTTTGAGACATAAGCTCGATTAGAGATGACTTTGAAACACCTATAAAACAACCATTTATCATTTTTCTTTAACATAAACAGAAATTTCTAAAAATGTAAAGCACTCCTCTCAAAACAACAGTACTAGGTGTTGTACAAGTTGTTTTCAATTATAAAGCATGATTTGGTCCCTTATTACATTTGATTCAAACAAAAATTATTCATGAGGTTATCACTACAGGAATTTCTTTTACCACAGAAAAGTTAAAAAAGCTTGAAAATAAAGCAAAAAACTGTTGGACTGAAGAGCTAGCATGTGAAGAGGTTATAAGGGTGATCCAAAGCAATAGTAACATAATTGTAACCTAACTAATGTATGCATGTATCAAAAGTTTTCATGAAAAAATAGGTATGTTAAATCATTATCATTTATCAGTCCATCGTTCTGTTTGAATAAAACTTTATCCAAGTCACACAATGCCCTAGCTTCTTTCGAATGTCAAAAACATCTGCAGTTAGTATTATTAAGTAAATGGTACTTCTTGAAATTTTATACAAGCCAAGCATTTACAGATTCATTATGGAAGTTGACTCAAATAAGAAAAAGGAATACAACTTACCCTGGCAGCCACCCATGTGTAATGTTTCAAAATTAGACACCACAGAATTCAAACGCTTATCTCTAGAATGTAGAGAGGTGTTGCCACTATCAGAAATAGCTGAGCAAAGAGCTTGAACAGCATTTATCCCAAATGAAGTATCACAAACCACAATTGAATTAAGTTTTTTACACGTGGAAATGAGATCAGATATGCCAATATCAGTAACAGAAATGCATCCTTTAATATTCAGGTGACACAATGAAACACATAATTTGGAGATGTAATGGAGACCCAAATCTGGCAGGAAAAAGAATTATTATAGGTTAACATGGGCACAAGCATAGACTAGAAAAAGAGATAGATTCAAAATGAAGCTTTTCACCAGAAAAAAAACTCTTACCACTGACATCAGTTCTTCCTTCCAATGTGAGTTTTGTAACATTAGAAAGAGGAGGTCCAAATTCATTAAATGACATGATTTGCACTGCTTGATATTTAGCACTAGAGGTCTTCTCTGGTACTGGCTGTACCTCAGCGGGACTAGAGGATAAAACTGTAACTGATGCTGGTATCAGTGGAGTAATATCAACAGTCATGTCAATTTCACAAACCAACGGACATTTCTCCAATAACTGAAGGAAACTGGTTGTCCCAATGTTCAAAAGATAACCTGCTTTCAATGTTCTTAAAGAAGGAAAGGACTTGCGGAAGCAATCAACAGCATGTTCAACATGCAAATTTCGACACTTAGAGATATCCACCTCCTGAACTGCTTCAAAGGTCAAGGTTTCTTCTGACAGATTTTGTGGGAACACCCATCTATCTCTTACAGGATGTTTACAATTAAAAAACAACTTTTCTATAATCTTCTCTTGCATGGGATCTGTTAAATATGATTGAGGGATGAGTGACAGACAAAGTATAGTAGATGGTATTTGCGGGCAACCAGAAAGGTTCACTTTCTGCATGCAATGGAAACTTATGTTACAAAAGCATGATAGCATTCTTAATATAACATCACATACTCCTTGCAAACAACTAGAAGACAAATTGGCTAAGATATAAGAATATCTAGGAGAGAAAAAATACTAAGAAAAAAAATGAAATTGACTTATCCATAAGCTAAAATTAGCTTATGCGCAAGTTAAAATAAAAATTTAGAGAAGTTACATGAGAGAGCCTCTATAAATTAGCTTATACACAAGTTAATTTTAATTTATGAAAATGTCAACTTCCTTTTTTTCTTCATATTTTTCTTTCCTAAAATTCTTATGAAGAAGTCATCCAAAAAGGCATAAGACAACACAATGCATTTGAATAGCACTTGCAAATACTGAAACCATGAATCAGAAGGAACCAATCATAATTAACAAAGTCAACAGAGAAAAATGTGAAAAACAATACAAAGATTCTTCACAATATAACACTAGAAACAGAAGGAAAAGGGATGCAGCACAGCTTGGTAACACGTTTGTTTTGGGTACAAAATGTCACGGATTCAAATCCTCTCATCCCTATCATGAAATACATAAAAGTTACACAACAATAATACTTAAATGCCTATTTGGTCATTACAATGTTTTGTGGATCTCTTAACATAAGATGAAAGAAAAAGCTAACTTTAGTCAATGAAATGCCAATCTGGTCAAGTAATGAGCTCATCACGTTCAATTTGTACTTTTTTCCATACCATCAAAGGAAATGAATAATAGTGTCTATGAAGTATTGACTTTAACTCTGACACCAAACATGTCATTTACACAGGGAGATAACTAATGTAAAAAATATAGGACATTGTGACACCACACACACATATATACATATGTTGAGAATTGAATTGAAAATTATAATTCACCTTATAAAAATAAAGTTAAGATTCATAATTTCAAATGAAAATAACCTTCACAAAAAGAATACTGAGATAGGAGGGAGTGAGAAGCCATTTTTCAATGCAATCTTCAAAAAAATCCTCAAATAAGAAGATGAAACATACTTCTTAAAACAACTAGTTATGTCCTATAATAATGAGCCTCAAAAAAATGCTATGATAGGAAGCACCTTCAAGTTGTTTCAAGGTACAAGATCTAGTCTAGAGTTGGTGACCTCCTTCATAATCATTGAAAAAACTATAGCCTGTAGTTCTAATTCAAGTGAAAATAAGTTTAAAAAATACATTTTTTTATTTATTTAGACATTGTACAGGTGTGTCCAACACATGTCAAGGACGTGCCGTGTTAGTAAGGTGTAGGACATGCAACATGTCTCTCAATTTGCATGTTGATGATCTTTGGATTGTATCATTTTATACATGTATTCTTTTGGTGTGGGCTATGGAGGGAAATCACCTGTTCATTCTCTAATTCTACTTAAAAATGATCATATAGAGGCAATCTTAATTATTAGCCAATAATTAATAAAATAAAATTCATACAAGATAGTACGGTGTTCTCTTAACGTCTTTTTCTTCTTTTTTTCTGGTACAATAAATCCAAAGTATTAAAAGCTCATAAGCTTGAGCTAAGAAACATAATTAACAAAGCCAAAACAATTGAGGGCTTTCAAGTATTAGAAGTACCTTAGAATATTCTGTCAACCTAATTCTGAGATGATCCAAGTCACTATACTTGAAAGTACCCAGTGAACCCATAGGAACAATATTTAGTAGTCTGAAAATTGAATCAAGGCTTTCCTCAGCCAGCTGTCTAAAATAAAAAGAGTTTCTTTTTCCTGTTAAACAAATAAAAAATTACCTTACAACATCTAGGAATTTCTGCATGAAGAATAAAGACTGTTCAGTGCTTCATGTAAAAGCTCAAGAAAATGGTATACCTAGAGCAAACCACAAAGGCAAAAGGCCCACACGAATCTGTAGGAACCAAAATAAAAAGCTTATAAGCATAAACCAAAATTGTCATCAATGGCAAAGCCAGATTTCAGGTGCAAAAGCATCAAACAATTTTAAGAACATGATTGATTCATAATTATTTCTCAAAATAAATTAGATGATAAAATATTTACATTTGCATCATACTAATGAGAATATAATTACATGTGGATCAATGTAAATATTAGTCAGCATGTTATCAAAAAATCAGCACAAGTTTATATATATTGAGGGATAACTATGCATAGGTGAGTGGTATTAGAAGTGGAATGTGGAGAAAATAGAGAATAATTCAAGCATCGGAGGTGAGAGGCAGAGGAAGGAGCCTGTTGCAGCCTTTTAAACCAAAGCTTGATATTGGGGGTGAGAGGGATTGAAAGGTGTCAGTTACACCATTTGAATCCCCACAGTTTCTGTAAATGCTTGTTATTATCTGTATGCATCAGTAAAAAATTTTACTCCAACAAGGTCCTGAATATGTTACACAATTTTTTGAGATTAAATTACACCAACCCCCCTTTATTTAAATTACATTACATTACAGTAACGTGCAAACCACCTTCCAAAAGTCTGAGTAAATTATAGTAACACCAATTGAGATTTTGTCAAATTTCTCGTAATATCCCTCATTTTTGGATCCCTACACCAATTCCCTTTGATTGTTTGAAAAACATTACACTCATAACCCTAAATTATTTTAAATACATATTCCTTCATAGTAAAATATGACTGTTATCACTCACTGTTTGCCTTTGGCGGATGTAGGTCCGGAAACTAAGAGAGATGGGTGTAAGTGTTACTAAAGGAATAATGATCGGAATAGTTTTCTCTTTTTCCTAAAGCCTTAGAGACTTGTCCATTAACTACGTTGCTCTATTAGGATTCTTAATGTTTTACAATTCTTATTATTATGTTAATTGTGTTGTTGGTTAAGCTTGTACTAATTGTATTTTACCAGTATTTGACCTAGATTAATTAGTGACACGAGGAGAGGCTTGTATTTTTCTTATAACACCATCATAACATCTCACAAATAGTAACCATGCCAATAAATAGCACATTGTTGACAATATTCTAGTTTCAGCAGCATAGTGAAGCAACATCCTTCTGTTTACAAGATGCAAAAAAGTAGGATTCATTAAGACCATCTACAATGGCAATTTTTCCCAAAAGTATTTCCATTATAAGTTATTCAAGGCCTTTACATCTATAATTAGCCATATAACCTCACTTGTTTCAAAATTCCGATGCAATTGTCTTCAGTTTTGATTGGCCTCTCCAAATTTTCCAAGTTACTTTCAAGCCAGAGAAGAAGTGCATCAGAAAGATGCAGTTCACTGTCAACATACTATAGCATTAGAATGTAAAATTTATGTAGTATTGAATGACGTCATTTTATATATAAATCAGTCAAACCTGTCAACAGTCAACTGAGGGTGCTTTACAGAAGATAGCAGCAGGTCATATGGAAGTTTTACAAAAAATTCGCTACGCTTTGCCCACATCTGTAAAACAAGAAAATGAAAAAAAATATATAAAAAAACATCCACAATTAAAAAAATGAACAAAAAACTAAGCTTAGAAAAAGCCCGAAATATATATATATATATATATATATATATATATATATATATATATATATATATATATATATATGTGTGTGT
>Ga0099823_1006139_pt1 | contig 12098 bp, 7 predicted proteins | sample CowpearedBW_FD_76831 | JGI IMG/M metagenome (GOLD analysis project Ga0099823, IMG submission 76831) | Root nodule microbial communities of legume samples collected from California, USA - Cow pea red BW | ecosystem: Host-associated > Plants > Roots > Nodule | place: USA: California | collected... | reverse complement strand
ATTTATACATAAATATCGATATATAAAAAATAAAAAATAAAAAATATATTAAAATATGAAATTGAAAATTATATATTAAATTATATAAATATAAAAAAGTTGGAACTGTAACTGTTTTGTCACCGTAAAGATCCGACTTGATGATGAAAAAAAAAAGAGCAAAGAAACAAACATTATTTGTCTTAAAAAAGTTGACAACTCAGATGTTGTTGGAACCATTTTTTTTGGATTATCCAAATGATAAAAAAATATTTTTAAGTATACTTATATGTTAGATGGAATAACCACATTACATGTAAAAGATTATTCCATTCAATATAAAAATATATTAAGAGTAGTTTTAAAAGAAAAAAATGAAAAAAAAAAATGTTAACAATGTGAAAGTACTTTATCACTATATGCTGACAATTTGGTTTGTAGTAATGGTCATTGTGATGGTTATAGTTATATTCAAGTCATGTATCAAGAATGAAGGCACTGATATTCAAACCACCATTCTCTAATGAATTTCAAAATAAATATAATCCAACCAATACTGACCAAGTATGAGAATGTTAGACTTCTTTTTTGTCTTCTATTGTTTAACATATTTTCTTAAAATTTTTGGGGTGAATGCATGACTTGATACAAAAGTTCTTAGGGTTCATTGTTACATCCAATATTGCATTGAAGTTATAAGATAATAATATTAAAGTAATAATTTATATTTTGTAATGAAATCATGATATTTCAGTGTCAGTTTTTATGTAAATATTCTATTTTATGTGTAACATTTTATTATAATAGTTAGAATTTTTTAAATAAAATATTTGATATCATGAAATTTTAATAATATTCCCCCTTTATCATCAATTATTTAAATGGACATAAATAGTTACATTTGTAAGACTTTATTAGTTCTTTTAATATTATGTAATTTTATCGTAAATAATTAGAAAATTAATGACTATTTATTTACATGTGTACATGACCAAATTAATTTGATAGTTTGAGGTTTAAAATTCAATAACAAATATTCTCTCTTTTGGGATTTTTTTCTTCTATGGGATAATTATTGAATTTGATTTATTTATTTTTTTGAATTTTTCTGAACTATTCTTTTTATGTGTTTTTAAAATATATCGATGGTCACTAATTTTAAATTTTTAAAATATATTAAAAAAATCTAAAATATTAATATAATACATTTTAATGTTCATCAAAGACAACAGCAACAAAATTTAATAGAGAATCTAACCTGGTAAGTAATTAATTGATTTCGTTGATGGCTTGATTAAGAAAATGTGGTAATAATATAAAGAATATAAAGAATGTAGGTGTAAATAAGTGCTTTTTGTCTTAAACCTGATCGGTGAAAAACGTGAATGAAAGATAAAAGAACAACTTGTTTAACAAGTTTTGGATGAATGTTTTGTCAATGAAATGTAGAAGAAGCTATTTCAATGCAATTACGGAGTTTAGTGTAAAGAACATACTCAGCCATTCAAATTCAAATAAATGGAAACAATTCACTAAAAAATAATAAATAATAAACATGAATACCATACCATATAAATTCATATCCACTTGATAGTCTCAGAAAGTGAAAAAAGAAAAATTAGTATATTTAAAAATAAGTTTAAGAAATTAAGGGTGTAAATGTTCATGGAATTGAATTTATCTCGTAGAGTGTGAACACATCGGCAATATGTTATTTGTTTTTGGACACCACTAATAAGTAATTTTTTTTTATTGGGCGAATAATTTATTAGCTTTTTACAATAAGTAGTTTTTGGATTTCTAATAGTGACATTTGTGCAGTTTTCCACATTCCTTTCTTACATGTTTGACGGAAAATATCATTAAAAAAGACTAAATGGAAAATGGAAAAAGAAAGAGTCACTTCTCCTCAGTATTCTTGTTCATGAAGTTATTCCCATTAAATATAATAATAGGAGAAATTTCCACGTTATTTCGTTGGCAGGTGATGATGTTTATTAAGATAAGTTGGAATCACTTATGGCGAATACCGACAAAAAAGCTAATTGAGTCAACGTGAATAATAGACCATAACATTTTATTCCACCACTCTCTGGGTATATTCTTTTATTCCTTAAGAATTAAGATTAAAAACAATAAATATATATTTCTCTTTTAATCATCTTAACTATCTTTTAATAATAAAATTATAATTATATATATATATATATATGTTAAATTTTAAAGTAAATAACTTTTCAAATAAAATAATTAATCATAATGATGCTACTTTGGTATACTTAAGACAAGAACAGGTCCATATTTCAATCGAGATTATTTTACTTCAATTTTTAAAAAAATTGAAAATGTAATTCTAAATTTTAAAATAATAAAGAATATGTTTACATCCCCGTTTTCCACCTTTATAATATTTTATCTATTTGTTCACACTTTTCTTGTCGAAGTGTACGAAGCGGTTCCCTTTCGTTTTCATACATTATTTGTTTTTCTTTTTCCTGAATTTCAGAAACTAATATTATGAACAGTAATTATCCAACTTTGAAAAAGGTTTTGGTAGTTTTATCCAATGAGACAATGACACGTTGTTTTCCGACCGACAAATTCATTCCATTCCACCAACACTGACGTTTGTGTTGTGACGCAACTCACCCTAGGAATGTGTGAACTATACATAGAACTACATTTTTAATGCATTATTTAAATTCCTATTTAAAACACACTAACTATGGTACGGAAAAAATAAATCACATTACGTAATTGGTTAAAATTTATTTAAAGTTATAAGATAATTAAAAATATTAAACAATAAGCGAAATAAATACAAATTTATAGTTCTGTTATTAAGTGGTTGTGTGAAAAAATGTTTATTTATCATTTATCGTATAAAAGAGTTTTATAGTTTATATATAATAAAGAAAAATATAAAGGAAACGAAAGTAAAGAGTGATTTTTACATTATTGGGGATTTTTTTTTTCATAAATTTCAATAAAGAAATTAAAAGTGTTAGACTATAAACGATGATTAACTATTGATATATAGGATATAATATGTGTTCGTATCAACATTAAAAAGATTATATTGCAATTAAAGAGACTAACTTACAAGCATGGTGATGCACTTCTATATTCATTTTCATTTTAAATCATTATTTGCGTTTTTTTTAAATAAAAGATAATGTGTTTCATTTTCTTTTACAAATTAGAAACATCAAAATGTTTAGCGATAAAATTGATAAAAATATCATTAATTAAACCTTATTCAATATATGTATTAAGAGAAAAGTTATGTTAATAATGAATCTCTATGTTATAAATTATTAAAATTAACTTTAAGTAATTTTTATTTATATTAAAGTGAAAATAACTATCAATTGTTGGTGAAAAATTTCTCAAAGAATATTTTTTTTAGATTTGGCACATAGTGTTGATAAATGATAAAGGCAGTCATTTCTGCAACGAGCAACTAATGTGCATGTTTGAGCATTACAACGTCAAAGATAAGGTAGGTACACCATATTACTATCAAACTAATGGTCAGATTGATGTTTCAAACAAGGAACTCAGGAGAATTTTGAAGAAAATAGTTTACTCAAGGAGGATTGGTCACTGAAATTGGATGGTACCTTATGGGCTTACAGGACAACATTCAAGACTATCATAGGCATGACTCCATTTTAGCTTGCTTGCATAAGGAAAAGTTTGCCACTTGTCAGTGGAGCTTGAGCATAAGGCTTTATGGGATTTGAAGACTTTGAATTATGATCTAAAAGCTGCTGGTGAGAAGAGAAGATTTCAAATGCATGAGTTGGAAGAATTAAGAATGCAAGCCTATGAATCAACCAACATCTACAAGAAGAGAATGAAGGCTTATCGTGATAAGAAAATTCTAAAAAGGGAGTTCAAACCAAATCAATTAGTCTTGTTGTTCAATTCCAGACTGAGGTTATTCCCAGGAATGTTAAAATCAAAGTGGTGTGAGCCATTCATTAGCCGTATGGAGCCATTGAAATTGAAGACCCTAAACAAATAGGAGCTAGCTTGTTAATGGGGAATACAGAGTGGTGACTTTGTAAGACTCACCATAAAAATAATGTTGAATGACACATGAAGAATATGACGTTAAACTAAAGACGTTAAACAAGTGTTATTGGGAGGAAACCCAACTTAAATAACTAGTTGTTGTTAAATTTTGTATTGCATTATAGATACATACATATTTTGGTTAGGATACATTTAAGGAAATAAGAAGAATGAGAAAAGTGAAGGAATGAATGGAGGAACCGATAGAAAATGAAAGTGGTTAAACTCTTAAACAAAAATAGAGTCTAGAGCTCAAGCCTATAGTTGGTGTTGAGCCACCACTTGCGGGTGTCTTAAGTGGTGTTTACAAATTTGAAGTTTAAAACAGAAACCCTGTATAACCACTCCCATTTAAAACTCATTATATTAAAATTTATTATTGAAATTTGTGCAAATATAAATTTCATCATCTATGTGATTCATCATTGTGGACTCATTTCTTCAAAGATTGTAGAATGTTCAGGAATATTTATATAAAATGACTAAATCTCGTATAATTTAATCATAGTATCTCAAATCTCCTTCATAATGTTCTTTTCATGACCTTATGCAAAACCACATCTCTTGTTACTAAGTGAAAATTGGTAATATCTTCATCCTAGATGTTCATGGAGTTTCTTTTAATTGTATCTACACAATTATCTTTCATCAAAATTTCCTTCATTCTTAATTTCCATAATAAGATGTTAAACTTCTCAATCTCATTTTTTATTGTCATGGTTTTACATTATATTTTTATAGTTTGTTTGGATTGAGTAATTGAAATATCTTAGATTTCACTTTTTTGTTTGGAGAAAATAATTTAATTTCTATTTTAGGGCAAACTCAACTCTACCCTTGAGCCCAAGTTGAGTTTGCTCGACCTTCAATTTGGGACGAGTCGTGTTAACTCTCGGTACGAGTCGACTCCCGAAGATTCAACATGGGTCGACTAGGCCCGACCTTCAACACGAGCCATCTTGGCTCGAGTGACTTGACATGACCTTTACCCCGGATTGACTTGACTCGACCTTTGGTCTGGTCGACTCAGCTCGACCTTCGGCCCAGTTGACACTACTCCACCTTTGGCCTAGTCTGACTTGGCTCGACTTAGGCCTAGACCGACTCGGTTTGACCTTCGGCTTGGACCGACTCAGCTTGATTCGACCTTCAACTCAGGCTGATTTGGCTCGGCTCGACCTTCAGCCTGAGCCAACTCATTTCGGCTCAATCTTCGACTCCAAGCCTACTTGACTCAACCTTCGACACGGACCGACTCGACTAGCTCGACTTCGACCCAGACAAACTCGACTCACTTTTAACTCGGACTGACTCGGTTCGACCTTCAGTCAAGATCGACTCAACTTGACCTTTGTGAGTGGAGTAAAATAGAGTGAAATTTCAAATTTCTTATACTTTTGAGATTATTTGAAATTCTTTTATTTTATTCATTTGAAATATCTTTCAAAATTTCTTAATTTTAAATTATTTCTAATTATTCTATCCAAACAAATCATCTTAATAAATAAAAATATTAAATTTTTTAAATAAATCAATTATCTTTTTATATTATCTCGATCTAAGTTGAGATATGCATAATTAGTACATCAAATAAGTTTTGATAAAATATAAATGAGTTCTTTCTCTCAACAAAATTTACTTTTTTTTATGAGCTGACAAAATTTACTTAGACATATAGTTTCATACCATCATAGTTTATATTTACTTTTGAGAATACATTTTACATAAAATTTCGATTAACGACAATCATAATATACTCAAAATTTTTGTAATACATTATTATAATATTATTATAATATGATCATAGTAGAATAATACAATTGAAGTAAGGGCTCTGATACAAAAGTGATAAAATATTAACTTACAACTAAAATAAAAAATAAGAAATGAAAAATAAAATTAATAATAAATAAGAATACAATTTTCTAGATAGAAGAAATAACAGTGCTTATGTAAATTAAAAGAAAACAATAATAATACTATTATAAATTAAACACTTTCTTAAAAATAAGAAACTACTTCTATTTTCTTACGTGGAGCAACACGAGTTAAAAACACGGTTTTTAAGCGGATAAGAAACCAAAAATTTAGCTTTATTTTAAGACTACTATAAAACAAACTTAATTTCTTGTTCTCAAAGAAAATATGAAGAAAGCTGGCAATTTTTCCATCTCTTTGTGAAGTTCTCTGTGCCCTCTATAAATATAGGCATCAACGCTTATTCTGTTGTCTCTGTTCTCATTCTGTAACTGTGCTTGTCCTAAGTTACAACCCACCGCTGACTAAGATGGCAGTATCTGCGGATGTCACCCACGATGTTGTGTCTCTCCTCTCTTCACCCGAAAGGGACTATCTTCTGAGGAACAACGGCGATCAGGTAACATCTTCCAAACTCTTCTTAAAAGTTTTCCCTTTTCTGATTGTTTTGGAAAGCATCAGACAGACATAATGGTCCCTCACTTTACTTTGTTTTTAACTTTAATTGTTTCTGCTTTTATCGTGGTTTGTTTTGGGGAACCCATTTTGTCTGAAGTTTCAGTATTGTTTTTTCGATCATACGTGATGGAAGGTTAAGGGATTATTCATGGGTTTCATGAGATATTGGCCAGTGGCGTGGGTAACGGTTTTTTTTAACACACACACATATGATGTTGACTTGACTGTGCATATGTTATTTCTGTTGATGTGAAATGGAATTAAGAGTTGGCGTCAGATATGCTGCTGAATCAAACGAAAATTCGATTTGTGTTAAATTGAATTCTGTCTCTGTTGGGAGGGTGTGGAGGCTGAAAGATGGGTTAATTCGATTTTAAAAAATGAGGACCGATTTGGTTTGAACGGTAATTGCTCATTCCATTCTGATGAAAGGAATGGTATTTCCATTTTGTTAGAAATTGCTGTCATTTTAATGAACCAAGTGTGACTGGGTTTACCTCTGGTTTGGACATTGCAGCTCATATCATTTTGAAGTGATAGCTTTATTGAATGAAGAAAAATCATGTTTATTTCGTATAGACTGAAAATTGTGGTTTCATATGCTCTATTTTGGAATTCACAGGTGAAAATTGAGAGCTTGAAGGGAAAGAAAATTGGTATATATTTTTCGGCATCCTGGTGTGGTCCCTGTCGAAAATTCACGCCAACTTTGGTGGAGGCATACAATGAGGTTGTGTCAAAAGGTGACTTTGAGGTCGTTTTTGCCTCGGCTGATGAAGATGACGAGGCTTTTAAAGGGTACTTTTCCAAGATGCCATGGCTTGCAATTCCATTTTCTGATTCAGAGACACGCAGCCGCCTTGATGAATTGTTTCAAGTGAGGGGGATTCCCAATCTCGTGTTACTTGATGAAACTGGCAAAGTTGTGACTGAAGATGGAGTTGATATTGTACGTGAATATGGTGTTGAAGCATACCCCTTTACATCAGCAAGGATCCAAGAATTGAGAGATCGGGAAGAGGAAGCAAGGAGGAACCAGTCCGTGAGATCACTCTTGATCTCTCCATCTCGTGACTTTGTTATATCATCCAATGGAAACAATGTAAGCTAGCAACTTCACTCTGTTTGTATGAGATAGCAGTTTCCGTTAGTTAATGCTTGATAGTTTGTTTACCTCAAAAACACATTGTTCATTTCCGAATTTGACTTTTCCTTTCATGTGCACGCACATAGGTACCTGTCTCTGAGCTTGAGGGCAAGACAGTTGGGCTGTATTTCTCTCATAGCTCATTCGCACCAAGCAGTGACTTTACTCCAAAGCTTGTGAAGGCTTATGAGGAGCTGAAAGCCAGGGGGGAGAACTTTGAGGTTGTATTGATACCCTTAGATGAAGATGAAGAAGCATTTAAGGAAATATTGGGAAGTGTGCCTTGGTTATCCTTGCCTTTCAAGGACAAATTCTGCGGGAAGCTGGCTCAGTACTTTGAGCTTTCAACCCTCCCCACTTTGGTTATCATTGGGCCTGATGGGAAAACTCTTAATGCTAATGTTGCTGAGGCTATTGAGGATCATGGGGTTGAGGCATACCCTTTCACTCCTGAAAAGTTTGCTGAGCTTGATGAAATTTTGAAGGCCAGGGAGGCAGCTCAAACCCTTGAGTCAATTTTGGTGTCTGAGGATCTTGATTTTGTCATTGGCAAAGATGGGGCGCAGGTAAAACCTTTTATGACAAAAATTATGTTTAGTTCATTCCCTCTTTCCCTTCATTTTATCTTCCTCTCATTCTCTTTGTTTTGGTATTAACAAGTTAATATTTTCGATTCCCATTTCAGGTTCCTGTGTCCGAATTAAATGGGAAGACCGTTCTGCTTTACTTCTCAGCACACTGGTGTCCTCCATGCCGCGCATTCCTTCCAAAACTTGTTGATGCATATCATGAGATTAAGGCAAAGGGCAATGCTTTAGAAGTTGTTTTCATCTCCAGCGACAAAGATCAAGCCTCCTTTGATGAATTCTTTGGAGGAATGCCATGGTTAGCACTTCCCTTTGGCGACTCTAGGAAGAGATTCTTGAGTCGCAAGTTCAGGGTATCTGGCATCCCCATGCTTGTGGCTATTGGATCAAATGGCCGAACTTTGACAACTAAGGCTCGAGATATGGTTTTGCAATATGGTGCTCGTGCATACCCTTTCACTGATGAGAAAATAAAGGAATTAGAGGCAGAAGAAGATGAGATTGCAAAGGGGTGGCCTGAGAAGTTGACACATGAAACACATGAGCATGAGCTTGTGTTGACACGCCGCAGGGTGTATTACTGTGATGGATGCAATGAACAGGGCCACGCATGGTCGTATTACTGTGAAAAGTGTGACTTTGATCTGCATCCAAAATGTGTGTTGAAGGAGGAGGACAAAGGAAGCAAAGATGACCCTGACGTTAAGGAAGAAGACAAGTCCAAAGATGGATGGGTTTGTGATGGAGAAGTCTGCAAAAAAGTCTGAAATCTGCTTGTCAAGCTTTTGGTGATGATTACTTGTTAAGGTCTTTCTGATGAGTTAATATTCATATCTGCTTGTGATAGCAGTGGCGTGTCTTTTGAGTTATGCAGAATAATCGGAATGTTTGGATGTTGTATTGTGTTAATTATGGTCTTTACTATATGGTATTATAGTTTACTCTAATTCTTCTTTTGAATAATCTGACTGTTCTAAAGTTGGCACTTACTTCTACATGATTAAAATCTTCAATATTCCAAAGATATCATATACGCGAGACATGACTTGAGTGCAAAATTTACGATGGAGACAGTAGCCTAAATTGTGATTTTATTCATGTGTGTGAACTCTCCCTGATTTGGAGAAAAAGCTGCAGGGGATAATTTTGGCTTTGAATGTGACAAAAGCTGCAGGGGGCTTTATTGTTAATTTGATGGTTGTTGTTGTACGGGCTAGAATAATCTTCTAAATAGTGGTATAGATATCTTATTAGTTTATTGTCTTGAGAGGGTATCTTTATGATCCTTGTTTCAAAGAAGATGGAGAATGGTTAATTCATCTACCTGTTGGTTTAATTAGACATGTTGATAATGGGGTTAAGATGAAGAGGTTGAAATCACTATTTAGTAGTGAATTTGAGAAGAAGGATATGAAACAACTAAGAAGATTATAAAGATGGAATAAAGACGAATCACACCCAAACAAAACTCTTTCTATGTCAAAGGCAATACATCCAAAAAAAATGCAATAAAAGAAATAGGTATGTAACGAGACTCTTTAACATATATAAATCCTTGTGTTTAGTTTGATGACACTTCTTTAACTTTTTATGATTATTTAGTTTTATATTTTGGAGATAACAAGACCACTAAAATTCAATTCTAAAAGAGTGAATGCTTCTCAGTATATCTTCAATGCATCAAAAGTCCCTGGAGAAGGAACTAGAAGAAACAAAGAAATAACTTGAAAACACAAAAGCAAGGAAGATAAACATGTTACGGTGATGGGATGATCCAGAGATTCAACCCAAACAAGAAAAGAAAAAAAAGGCATATGTTTTGGATTCATCACTTCGAAAAGACTATTGTTTAAACATTTCAAAAAAGACATTCCGAAAATTTATTTTTTAATTTGGAAATTATTTCTGAAATACAAATACTCAATCCGGACAATATTTTTATATTCTGAACCGAATATTCCAAAAGATATTTTCTTCGGATTCAGAAATACTTTTCGTAACATTTATTCTAAAATATAAAAAGATTTTTATGGATCGAATATTTGAAAGTCATTTCCAGATGTCAAAATAATTTCTGAAATATATCCGAAAAAATTAATAATAAAGAAGTACAGAGAATTTTATATTTTTAAAGGGATAGTTTGGGAATTTAAATTTTATAGCGTGCAGGAAGAGAAAAGGGGGTGCAGGAAGACATACCCGATGATCAGAATAAATGAGGCTTGGTTTGTGTTTTTGTTTTAAAATAGAGAAGGAAAACTGAGCCCAGTATGTTCTGGATTGGAGGTGGGAACTCCCTTTCATTTTATTTCTTTCGATACACCCAGGCACCCAGGGCCATTCGTTATTGGTCATTTACTCATCCGCTCCCTTTTCCTTAAAAGGGAATTTTTTCCTACGTCCCATATTTTCTTTCTACACCCTCATATTTTCTTCCTGCATACCATATGTTTTAACATTTCAATTATATCTTTATTGTAATTATAGTTTTGGATTGTGTAATCCATAAATATTTTAGGTTATATAATTCGGAATGTAAATTTATATTCCACCCCCGCAGATTGTAAAATTTGGAATTTACATTCCATGTCTTTTTATTGTTATTTTTTATTATTTTTCTCACACTTCATATTATTATGACATTTTTATTTGTTTTAGTGAACACTTGTGAATATTTTTTAGGGTGGAGATAGAAGAAGATTATGGGGATGGAGGTGGAAGAAGAAGATGGAATAAAGGTAAAAATGAAGATGGAGATGGAAGAAGAAAATAGGATGGGATGCAGTAAGAAACTTGTTTATGATGTACAGTAAGAAAATATGGGGTGCAGTAAGAAACTTGTTTATGATGTACAGTAAGAAAATATGGGGTGCAGGAAGAAATTCCATTCCTTGAATTCATCAGCTCCTTCTGGTTTAGTCTTATTTGTATTTTGCCCAACATCTTTTGCACTCAGCAGCATTTTTGTTTTGTTTGTTTCAGAGATTCCATCTTGTTTATGTGGCCGTATTTATACATACACATATAATTCACGTTTTCTTTTTAATAAATTTAATTATTATTAGTTTTGGATTTAATTGATATTGCTTTTCCGCTCTTATCATGCAAAAATCTTTAGAATTTGAGTATAGGATATCGGATTTGTTTAATAATTATAATAAAATTTAAAATTTATGTTATGTTAAGTGTCAATTTTACTTTAATTAAAAGTTTCAGTAATTACGAAATAATTTTTATTAAAATTAATTTTAAAAAAGTAAATTATATATTCTTTTTTATTATTAAATAATTAATAATTTTAAATAATTATTTATATATAAAAAAATATTTATTGAAAGGATAAAATGTTAAAATAATTATTTTAATTTAAAATTAAATTTATTTAAAAAGTAAAATTGAAAAAAAGTGTATTAAAAAGTAAATCCTTTTCACACACACACACACACATATATATATATATATATATATATATATATATAAAACAAATTTTATCTTAAAATTATAAAAAATATATAAAGAAAGATATATCAATTTTTATAATGTTATAATTATATAAGAGGAGTATTTATGATTTTTTATCACATTAACTACTCCATTTGTATTTATAAGAATAAAACCAAAAAATCAGTTAATATAGAAAAGAGATTAAAAAAAAGCAATTCATATTATTAATTGTCACAACATTTGAGAACACAATCGACATATGCCAAGAAGATCATTATGTTAAATATATTTTAAATCTCTTCATTTTTAGTCAAATATGTAATTAGTTTTTTTTTTTTAATTTTGATTCAATTTAATTCTCAATTTTATAAATGCTTTAATTTAATTTTTTAAACCAAATTTTTTATAAAATTTATCTTACGTTT
>Ga0099823_1006138_pt1 | contig 12098 bp, 12 predicted proteins | sample CowpearedBW_FD_76831 | JGI IMG/M metagenome (GOLD analysis project Ga0099823, IMG submission 76831) | Root nodule microbial communities of legume samples collected from California, USA - Cow pea red BW | ecosystem: Host-associated > Plants > Roots > Nodule | place: USA: California | collected... | reverse complement strand
GATGGGGAGTGGAGGCCGCTGAAACCATTGATAAAGGTGGATTTATAGTTGAGTATATTGGAGAAGGTAGTTCATATTTCTACATGGCTTCTAGTTTCATAATGTCAAGTATTGTTTGTGTTCCCTTTCTTTGGTAACCATAATTGAGTATGCCCTTTATTCAGGAAAGTTTTAAAAGCACATGATCTTCTATACCACATGTTTTCTGTAGCTTATGTCTTTATGCTACGTCTTTAATCTATTTAACTAGAAAAATTTATGCTGCAGTCATTGACGATGCTTTATGTGAGAAGAGGCTCTGGGACATGAAATACATGGGTGTACAAAATTTTTACATGTGTGAGATTCGGAAAGACTTCACAATTGATGCAACTTTCAAAGGAAATACTTCACGCTTTCTGAACCATAGCTGTGATCCCAACTGTGTTTTGGAAAAATGGTTAGTGTCAATACCATCACACTCATCCTAGACTGTATTATTTTCTCATTCTTCAGAGACTAATCAACAGATATGCTGTTTCCTAGTGGACCAAATTTTTATTAAAAACTTGTGAGATGTATAACCTGATTTCCTTGATGTAATCAAATGTTATTTTATAGGCAAACTGAATATTAATAGAAAACTCAACCCTTAGCATGAGATGTGCTGACATTTGAAAAAAAAAAAGTTCACTATAATGGTGTGCTCATCGCCTTATTGCCTCCCAAAGAAAGCCCTAAACAATCCCAGACATGGCCATTGCAACCAAAGAGAGATTTCCCACTCCCTTCCCACGTTTTTCCTTTTCCACCTTGATAATGAAAACTCAATTAGGTTCTTGATATGAGTGTCCGCTAATGTGTTGTGTATCTTATTACCTCGTAATGTCCTTAACATTATTGTTGCAAGATCTTTCCAAGAAGTGTTGCTAGAGTTTAGTTGCCAGAATTTGAACCAATGGCCTGCATTCTTTCTGTGCTAATGAAGGCTAGGTGTAATTTTTTCCTGATCTTTTGATGTTTTGAACTTCAATTTTATTTTATTTTTGGTGTCTTTGCTGTCCAACCTTATGGGTCACTTTGTTCAAACTTGGGCAACTCCACCCTTTTTACCTTAAGTTGATTGAATTTTCTCTTGTCCCCATTGACTAAATTTTCTCATTCATCCAACAATTTCTTTCCTTTCTTGATCCCAAGAAGCAATTCCTTTATTTCTCTCATGTATATTGTTGGAAATATCACATTGACTAGAGATAAGATCAATTTACACTATATAATGGGTGCTAACCTTACCTTACAAGCATGTTTTGTAAAGTTTAGTTAGGGTTTAAGTTTTCTTCTTAACATGGTATTACAACCATGGGTTAAAACCTATCCTAGTGAAATTTATTGTTTGTTGACTCTATTGTTCCATTCGCCATTAAGTTGCTATTGGACCACCTATTAACGTCTAGTTCCACGTTAAGGATTTATAGGTCTCAGTATAAGAGAGGTTTGTTGGAAGTCTCATTGATTGGAGATTCGACCAATTTACATTATATAAGTGGGTGTAAACTTCACTTTATAAGCCGATTTTGTAAGGTTGAGTTAGGCTTAAAGTCCCTTTCTTAGCATGCATGTTTTCTGTCACAAAGACATGTTTGTGCTCTGGTCTCCTTCCTCTATTTGTTGGCCTATTTCTCCAAGCATCCACTATGATTTCCATTATGCACTCAGATCTTGAAGGATAGACTAAATTGTTAGGAAGCATCACTATTTTTTGAGAAAAACAATGAATAGTAAATCTGATTCACCACATGTACAACAAAAGATATAAAAAAGCACTCTCATTCCACTAGATTATTCCAGTTACAAAACTCTTAAACTCCCAAAACTAACTCCTTTTCCCTCTAAGTTTCCCATAAAAGGGAACCTGTTTGCAAACAAAATCTTAGCTGTCAAAGCTATCTTACTACTGTATTCTTAGTTATTATTTTTAAACCTTTTCCTATTCTATAATAAACCTGTAATCTCGTGTTATTGTCAACTTGTTATATTTGGTTCTGCCTAACAGTTTGCATAGGCACAGTTTATGGAGGAAGGTTGGCCAAAGTTTATTATATGTGCAACATGGGAGGATTTGACATCTCAGTGCACAGGCGACTTAAATTAGTAGCTTGATAACCTGTAATATGAAGATAAATAGTTGCTTTAAACTTTTAGCAGGAAGTATAGAGGGAATGAGGCAGTCAATTTCCTGCACAAGTGAATTGTATGTTCCATATTGTTCTACAGGAGTTTGTTAATGCTGACGTATGAAACAGATCTTTCTTTTCTTATACTGTGTTCTTAATTTTGTATGTTCTCGGCTTATAATATGTATGGTTGCTAATAAAGAACTCGTGACTTAGGTGTTCATTAATTTTTAAGCACTAAGGACTATGTTCCCCTAAAATAATGTTTCTATCATAAGCCATTTACTGCTGTATAGATGAAGTGGTTTATACTTTTGTGCTTAAGTTATTGACATGTAACATTGTTAATTAGTAGGTTTTCTACTTTATAATTAGCTCCTTTGCAGCTGATTGATATGTTGTATAACTAGAATAATTTGGCATATTCACTGTCAATTAACAAAATGAATCTATTTATGTATTTCATGGCAACATCTCTTTTATATTTAGGTCTAAATTTATCTGGTTTCTTCTAGGCAAGTAGATGGTGAGACACGTGTGGGTGTTTTTGCTGCTCGTTCAATACAATCTGGAGAGCCATTAACATATGATTACAGGTAAATTTGATCCTACCTTTTATGCTTTGGTTGAGAGAGAGTTGACAATTCCCAAGAAGTGGACTTGAAAATGGTGACATATGTCAAGTTTGACTGAATGGCTCATCATTCAGAGAATCTTATTTAATAATAATAATCTTTAATGTTATAGAAGGAAACTTTACCTAATGCTCGACTAATTTACTGTTATTTAAATATGTCCATCAATGAAATAAAGCAATTAAACAAACTTCTCTAATTTGTGCCATTTTCTTTGAGTAAATGTTGCTGGTGGATCTTGAAGCATCAATTTGCCTACCAGACATTGATGGAGAAGTGAGACCTGACCTTAGTAAAAGACATCAACAATCTGAAGATTGTTGGAGACATGAGGAAGACAAATGAGGTGGGCATCGAATATAGTGACAATCAACTTTGAGTAAAATACCTTGACCAAGAGTACTTAGTGAATACCTAATTTATTCACTGAGCATCAGCCAAGTATAGAAGAGGAGAGTGCAATAATTGACTAGTTGAACAAAAAACTAGATCAATACGAGTAATGGTTAAATAATTGAGTATGCTAACCAATTGACTATATAGGGAAGGATTAGACAAGGGTTTGCCTTCATCTTTATAGTGCTTTCAAATTCTCTTCCACAGGGTCTGGGCAAAATTGGCATCTTACAATCTAGCCTAAGTGATTAACTCCTAAAAGTTGTGAAAAAATGTGAAGGTAGTCAGTAGTAATATGGAATTACTTTTATTGATATAAAAAAGAAGCAATACATTGGTATTTAAAAAAAATGAAATCCTTAATAAAAGGAAAGAAATCTGCTAAAATAAAGGAAATAAATATCCAGACGTAAAGACTCTGAATCTAGAGCAAATCTACAAATCCCAATCCCTTAACTTTAGGGATTTCTTACAAACAAATCTATCTATATTTATTGTACAGTAAATGTGCAATATTTACATCCATATTTCAACAAAAGTATATGTCATAATTGCTTATGTAAAACAGTTAACTTGTTAGAACAGGTCTTGTATTACCTATGTGTAGATAATCATATTATATTTGTGTCTCTATTGATGCAAGAATCCATATAAAAGAATGAATTAGCTTAGAGATCATTGAACTCCCTTGGTCATTTTTCATATTTTCTAGTCTTAAGTTGGTATCAAAGTAGGCTGATTTTGCTTTGCTTTGTTTGTCATTGTTTAGTGCATTTTTCACTTTCTGTTGCTGCCCATCATCACTAGCTGCCATGCCCTTCTGCTTTTGAGCAGTTGTATTCATCTTGCCAAGCAACACAAAACCCATTACATGTTCTTATCGGTTGCTGTTGCTAACCGACTTTTTTTTTTCTGAAAAAGAATTGGATTTGAAGTGTCTTTTTCATGCACAACCTTTTGGTCACCACAACAATTTCGCACCACCTTTGTTACTCTCATTGCTTTTGTTCCAACTTGTCTTTCTTCATTTTGTATTGGTTCACGCATAATCATAGTTGAATACCTTGTGGATTACTTTCTTTTTACTTGCTTTTTTTTTAAATGGCTATTGGCAGACCTGCCCAATCCTTTTTTGGTTCTCCAATAATTTCTTCAGACTTAGCGGCAAAAATTACTTGTCTTGGTCTGCATCAGTTGAGCTCCTGTTTCATGGCCAAGGCTTCCATAATCATTACCATTTTACAAGGTGGTTGAACAATGAAAGAATATGGATTTTCTGCTGTGTATCCTATTGTGACAACTTGTGCTATCTAATATATTAGGAACTCTTGGAGCATTTAAAATTTTGTGACTCCTTTTGGAAGAAGGTGGAGTATTTTTTTGCAAATGATTTCAACACCTTTATGATTATGCTCATAAATTGGAATCTTTGAAATAAATACATGATGACATGACCTCCTTGTTGCTAAAGCCTAGTCAATTGTTGAGGAATTGAACATATTTTTAGAAGTTGATTCTTTAGAAGAGATTAAGAAGTTGGATAAGTTCTACATGGTTATAGTTCTTCATGCTACACACCAGATTTTTATCTTTTATGGGACCAAATCTTGATTGGTGAAAAAATTCCATCAATGGTCTCATAAGATGACTGTTTTGTGTTCTCACTCTCATCACTAGAAATTTGCATGATTTTGTGGAATAATTTATCATGGTGTGTATTCACAGAAGGGTGGCAACGAAAATAGGAGGATGAAGTGGTTATGGTCTTCCCCAATGCTCTTATTGTAAGAGGATAGGAGATATTCAAGAAAACTTTTTCTCTTTACATTGCTTCCTTGACATGACAAATGTCTCCAAATCTAATGTGATTGGTTCTAAGTTTTCTTATGAGGAATATTAGGAATATCTTTGGTTAAAATCTAGTAGTCAAATATAATCTTTCACCCAATATGAACTATCAACCACTCATATTTTTCAAATCACGGAAAATAAAAATTCATGTATTCTTGATTTAGGTGCTTTTGATCATGTTTCTGGTAATACTTCTAAGCTTTCTTCTCTTGTAGAGTTCCACCTTTTATTACATTAGTCAATAGGTCCAAACTTGATTCTTAAGGAGTTGGTCAAGTCTCTTTTTCTCCTTCCTTGAACATAAATTATGTTCATCTTGTCAATGCTTGTCCTAGTAACCTCATTTCTTAGTCGATTAACTAGACCATTAAATTGTTCAGTAGATTTTGTAAAAAAATATTATTGACATCCATTCATAAGAAGGGTCATCCTTTTCTTATACATTTATAGCTAAATAGTAATCTTAAACTCTAGAACAAATATTTCCTCATAATCCCCTGTATATTCCTGTCGATTACCAAGAGCCACCAAATAAGCCTTATATATGTCTAATGAACCATCAAATTTTAGTTTGACGTGCGGACTCATTTAGATCTAATAGGCAAGAAATGACATCCAAGTTTGATTTTCCTTCTTCTTCCATATCTCTCACTAGTAGGTTTGGGTTGTTGCATGAGAATCAGAGGTAGGCACTGTGATATAAGCTAAAGTATCATTGAGAGATATGTGATCTAGTGCATGAATAGATTGTGAGGATTGTTGAAGATTAAACTGCAGGAACAAGAGTTTTTTAGGATTTGGGGAGGCTTTAATTTATAATTGCAAGCCCCTAAATATGAAAAACAAAGTTTGGATTGAAATGCTCAATGTGAAGAGGCATATAATTGAGTTGAGGAAGCAACACTTGATCAAAGTTAGGTGAAAGATGCTTTTGAAAGAAGCACTGTTCTTCAAAGAATCACATTGTTTGAAATATAGATGTAATCAACCATATCATGATTGCAAACTTGATCACAATAAGGTGAAAGATGCTTTTGAAAGAAGTATTGTTCTTTACAAAATCACATTTTCTGAAATATAGATGTGATCAACCATATCATGACTGCAAAAATGCATGCTCTTGACCAAAGCAATACTTGGGAGTTAGTTTCCCTTCTACTTGGGAAAAAGGTTGGTGGATGTCCATGGGTTTATACCATTAAAGTTTGTTGTCCTAATGGTGAAGTCAATTGTCTCATAACCTCGATTAGTTGCATAAGGGTACACAATAGTTTATGGCTTCGATTATACTGATACTTTCTCTCAAGTGGCCAAGATGACTATTATTCACCTTTTCTTTGCTACGACAACAATTTGTCATTGACCACTACATCAATTGGATATCAAAAATGTTTTTCTACATTGCAATCTTGTAGAGGTGTACATGGAGAAACCTCTTGGGTTTGTTGCTCAGAGGAATTTGGTAAGGTTTGTAAGTTGCACTGCTCTCTCTATGGCCTCAAGCAATCTCCACATGTTTGGTTCGGTAAATTCAACCTAGTTGTTCAAATTTTGGGCTAAAATGTAATGAAGCAGATCATTCAGTTTTCTATTGTAATACCCCAATTGGGAAATGGATTTACCTAATTGTCTATGTTGAGATGTAATCATTACAGGAAATGATGTTCATGAAATTTCTTAATTGAAGGAGTATTAGTGCAAACATTTTCAAATGAAGGATCGTTGAAGTCTCAAATACTTTTTGGGCATTGAGGTAGCTCAATCAAAAGATGGGGTTGTAATCTTTAAGGAAGTACGCTCTTGACATTCTACAAGAGACATGTATGCTTAACTGTAAGCAAGTAGATAGTCCTATGGACCAAAATCAAAAACTAATGATGGAAGGTGAATCATTTCTTGATCTAGAAAGATATAGGCAACTAGTTGGAAAGCTAATTTATCTTACGAGGCCTGATCTATGTTTTGCAGTTGAAGTGGTTGGTTAGTTTATGTAGGCACCATGTATTGGCTGTTGGAATGCATTATCCTATTTTAAGGTACCTCAAAAAGGTTCCAGGACAAGGTTTGCTACATGAAGATAAAGGAAATGTTCTAGTCTTCATGTACTTTGATGTTGATTGGATAGGCCCCTCTAATGACATACACTACTACGTGAAATTGTGTCTTCCTTGGAGGAAATATTATCTTATGGAAAAGTCAGAAGCAAAATGTAGTGGCCTAATCAACTGTTGAAGTTGAATATTGGGCAATGGCATCTTTTGTGAACTTATATGGGTAAAATATTTTTTTCAAGAGCTTAATTGCTGTGAAATTAAGACGATGAAGATGTATTGTGATAACCAAGTTGCCCTCCTAATTGCATCAAATCCAGTGTTTCATGAGAGGACTAAACTCAGAAATTAATTGTCATTTTGTTCAGGAAAAGTTGTTGTCCAAGGAAATTTGTACCGAGTTTGTTGGATCAAATGACCAATTTGTAGATATGTTGACTAAGTCCTTAAGGTACCTCAAATGGAGTTCATTTGTTCCAAGTTTGGTATATACAATTTATATGCTCCAATTTGATGAGGAGTGTTAAACCATTACATTTATGTATTATCATTAAGTCTAGGTATAAAGGGTAGAATGTTGGGAACATCTATCAGTTGTACCTATGGTCGTACCTATTTTTGCACCTAGCTATTTAGTGCAACCTTTTAATCTTTCATGAATTCTTGTATCAATTTCTCATTATAAATAGAAGATTGAGAGAGGGGTCCTTTAAGCCCTCTAAACATATATTTTCTCTCTAGTGGCCAAGGTGACTACAATTCGTCATTGACCACTCCATCAATTTGATATCAAAAATGCCTTTCTACATGATAATCTTGTAGAGGAGGTATACATGAAACAATTTCTTGGGTTTGTTGCTCAAGAGGAGTCTGGTAAGGTTTGTAAGTTGCATTGCGCTTTCTATTGCCTCAAGCAATTTTCACGTGCTTGTTTCAATTGTTCAACTTTTTTAGGGGGCACATGGCTTCCATCTTGCTAAAGGTGGTCATGATGAACTTTGCCTAGAAACCACATTTCAACAATTGAAGACCAAGAAAGATGAGTATTCCATTTAGCTTCTCGGAAGTAATGGAAGGGCTTCTAGAGGATGAAATAGTAGTTCTAGTAGCAATTTCTTACAATGAAGACGAAAAACTGAGAGGTAAGGAAGAAAAAAAGTGAGATAGACGAAACCCTAGTGTAACTTCCAACAAGGATGACTTTGAACCACTTAGAATGAAAGTTTCGAAAGCAAAAACAAAGACAAGGTTCATTGAGACTGGCGACAACGACACGATAGAGTTTCGATGAGTGGAAGGCAACACATTGTAGTTGTGTGCCTAACAACATTGAACTGAAGAGGAGTGCGTGGCGGCTTGTGGCTGCTCGTGGAGAACAATTAGCTTTTGGTACTAGTGGGGTTGGCTGTTGCTGGCGAAAACTGCAGACGATGATTGGTGGCGAAGATAGTGTCGAAGATGACTGAAACAGGTAGAGCAAGATTGACCCGCTCCGATACCAACTTGAGAGGAAATATATGTTTACAGGGCTTAAAGGACCCCTCTCTCAATCTTCTATTTTATAATGAAAATTGATACAGCAATCCATGGAAGATGAAGGGACTACACTAGACACCTAGGAGTAAAACTAGGTACAATTGTGGGTACATCTGATATATGTTCCCAACACTCTACCCCCTATACCTAGACTTAATAATAATACATAAATGTAATGGTTTAACATTCCTCCTCAAGTTGGAGCATACAAATTGTATATACCAAACATGGAACAAATGAACTCAATTTGAGGTACCCTTAAGGACTTAGTCAACATATCTACAAGCTGGTCATTTGATCCAACAAACTCAGAAAGCAAACCAACTACTGCAACATTAACCAAAAGTTTGTTCCTTTGTACAATTTGTGAGTGGATTAGCTTACTTTGCACACCAACCAAAAGCTTGTCCTTTTGGTTTTCCTTCGTTTAGTGTGTTTTTTGTAAATCCCTAGAAGCCATAGCAAATTCAGAAGGGTGTGCAATTCATCCTTCAGCTGTGAGTGTTGAGAAAAGAAAAGGGAGAAGCCACCAGAGAGTGCCTCTGGTACCTGAGAATGGTTCTCTCATCCATTTTATTGTTGAAGAGAATATTTTTTTCTGTTGATCCTTGGAAGTTCCAAGAAGAGTTATAGTGTATCCATTAATTATTATTAGTTGAAGATTTTTCTGGACTAGGTTCTGTAGGTTTTTCCATGTTAAAAGTTTTGGTGTTGTTTTCTCCCTTCTTTATTTTGTGCATCTTATCATTACACACACATATTATTTATTGAGGAAAGATATGATTTGGGTTTTTGCTTTTGTTGTTTGTTATTTGTTATTTTCTGTTATCTTCCCAACAATGGGGACACAAATTTCAAAAATTTAGATGGGAACGTAAGATAAACAACAATTTATAAAACTTCTTCCCAAAATTTAAAAGAAGCACAGTGCCTACATCATCCAAAAAATGATGATTCTTTTTCAGCCATTCCAAAGTGTTGAGGTGTACAAGGACGTGAATGTTGAAAAATTTATGAGACAATTTAGGATCATAAGTTTGGTCTTTATTTCAAAGAAAGGCATGTTGAAACACATATCTTAAATTTGAGGTGACATGTACTAGGTATCCAACTGCAATCAAATTAGTAGATGATCCAGGTGACAAACACATTCTGAAGCTTTGGTACCATATTAAATCTGATTGAAATTGAATACCTCGCATCATCGACAGACCCGTTTAGTGAGAATCCTTAATGTTATACAAAGAAACTTTGTGTATTTAGGTACAAGGAAACTTTGCCTAATTTACAACTATGCAAATCTGTCATTGAAATAAAACAGCTAGTAAATCAGCTGTTCAAATGGATGCAAATCTGTCCAAGTAAATAGAGAAATTTCAGGGCCATCAATAAGAAAGAAATAAATCAGGGGTATAGCTAATCCTGTTGACAACAAGACTTGGCAGATATTAAAAGTGACATTCTGTCCTGCATTTAGGTTAGGTGGCATTTAGCCTTCTGTTTCCTATCTCTTTCAGAGTAAATACTCTTTCAATTTGGTAAGCTTTTGTGGAAGCTCTTTTTCATGACTTTGCTTTCATTAAAGAAAGCTCTTCAAATTTTAGAGTTTCTTTCAAATATGTTATGTTTAACTTTTCCTTTTAAAAAGCTTGAAAAAGTTGGGCTAAATACCATCTCTGGGTCAAAGTTTTTATACTGTGTTTTAACTCGTCTGGTTAAAAATAGTGAATGGATTTTGGGTTGTTTGGATTAGGAATGAACAGTCAAAAGAAATATGAAGGAAAATTTGATAGAAATAAAGAGAAATATTGTTTTTGGATGTGTTTTTGTACCCTTATAGAGATGAGTTGAAAAAGAGTGAAAAGAAATAAATAACCTATGCAGAAATTATTTGTATATACGAAAGTGTTTTGGTGTGGCATAATTGGAAGTTAATGTTTTCGTTATGCAGAAACTGATTGATTTTTTTTTACTACGCTTTCCAAGTTTAAATATTGGTGGTGGTTTTATTCTCTTAAACGAGTCTTTCTTAGGTAATGACTAATTTTGACCCCTAAATTGAAAGGGACAACCTGCATTAAAATACATAAGATCGAATCTCTTATAATATTCTCTAAACAAAAATCAAAATATAAAAATGTTTCAATTATTACCTTTTTTTGAGATTGTGATGAGTCTATCACAATCATTATCATGATTATTTTTATCACCGCTGTTATTCTTGTTAGTGCCACCATTGCTATATTTGCCGCCAATGCAATGACTGCCACAGTTAAACGTTGATAGTGGTGGTTGCAATAGTTATCATGACATTGATGTTTGCAGTGGTTTTGGCAATAGTGACACTGATCATCATGGCATTAATGATGATTGTAATGAGAATAATAACAATGACAATAATAATAATCTTGTAATAATAAATGTGTATAGTCAATAACAATCCATTGATGTTGATCATGCTTGTGATGGTTTGACAATAATTTTGAAATAGTGATGAGATGATCGAGATCTTTTAGAATCTGATATTTTTATTTGATTACTCTTTTAGAAAATTGATCGTATGCATTTTAATCCAGTCTTTCTATTTAATTTATTGGTTTAGATTATTAGATTTATTTTTACATAAAAAAGATATTCTCATATGATAGCATATATCTTTAAAAGAATTATTCCTCATCCTATATACATGAAAGAAAGAAATATAGAATAAAAATACAGACCATTCTTAGACATCACAAAGGATACTGACCTATAAGCTAAACTCTGACATGAAAATACAGCACACTGGTACACTATTAATGTTTAAATTATAAGAGACAAGAGCTGCATATACATTTGGAGAAATTCTGATGAAATGAGTAGAATAACAAAATAAGTTGATGAATTTATAGATTTTTTTTTTTCTGTGATTGCATACCTAAAAAATGAGGCATTATTATTTTGTATTGTACCTCATCTTCTACAAGTTAACGAACTAATAAGTAAGCATTTAATAATACCAATGTACCTCATCTATTGTCTGATTGTTAAAGGTTCGAAAACATGTTGACTTGTAAATGCAACAAAAAAAGGAAGTTTTTTAATTAAAAAATGCTAGACATGTTAAACAGTGTTCGTACACAATAAAGTTTTTTAGTTTCAGTGAGGATCAGTTAGAGATTCCATTAGAGTGGTATGGATTGGTAAAATACTTTGAAGTGTCATGTTGGCTTAAACTCCTTTCCAATGCAGGGCATGAAACTACACCAGAGTGCAATAGGTTGGGCAGAAACTCAATTTGGTCTCTAGATTAGAAAACTTACTTGAAAATAGAAGAGACCAATGTCTTTGCTTTCAGTAGTACTTGAGTGAAAAATGGGCAAAATATGATAAAATGGGGCGAAGTTCGAAGACTGTTCCCCACCTAGCGTCTAATTAGTAGTAGTCCTGAATTAGCTGCAGGCTCATTCTCCTTTCTAACATATGTCTTGTATTTC
>Ga0099823_1006130_pt1 | contig 12106 bp, 5 predicted proteins | sample CowpearedBW_FD_76831 | JGI IMG/M metagenome (GOLD analysis project Ga0099823, IMG submission 76831) | Root nodule microbial communities of legume samples collected from California, USA - Cow pea red BW | ecosystem: Host-associated > Plants > Roots > Nodule | place: USA: California | collected... | reverse complement strand
GAACATTTATGCAACTAAAAAGCTATTTTTAACATGTTTTTGTATATGATGCTCAATAAACCCAATTATAGGAAATCCCAATTAAATCAATCTTTAAGCACACAAATTCAATTAAAATACCCAGAATTAAACATTAAATGAGGGCAAAAATATGCACTCATCAAGCACCAATGGACCCGCGCTCAAACTTTCGGTGCCGATCACCCCCAACCATCGCGAGTTGAGAAAATGCAAATCTCAAAGGAAGTCACGATCCCAACTGTGGCCGAAAGTTCTAGGGCCAGTCGTGGAGGACACCCGTCTCGAATGATAATCCGCACCGAAGGAGATTTCCCTTTCACATCATTCATCCTTGAGACCCCACTCCCCGATCGGTGGAAGATGCCAGTTTTCGACAAGTATGACGGAACGACGAATCCAGATACTCATCTGCGCACTTTTTCCAACCAGATGATGTTTCATGCTGTAAATGATCCTATTTGGTGCATGGTGTTCTCCTCGTCACTATTAGGAAAAGCCCTAGAGTGGTTCTTGGAGCTACCCCCAACAACTATTTCACCATGCTGAAAGCCCGCTTCAACATGCAGTTTGCCCTACTCAAGCCTGCAAACCTCACCTAAGCAGCCTTGGTCAACGTCCACTGGGGAAAGGATGAATCTCTAAGGAGTTACGTGGACCGCTTCAACAAAATGTCGGTTAAGATTAAGGATTTGAGCGATTAGATTGCCAGACATCACTTTTCGTACGACCTGTAGCTCGGCGTGTTTGCCGATAAAATTAGTCGTAAACCACCCAAGACAATGGAGGAGTTGCATGAAAGGGCAGCGCAATTCATGTAGATGGAAGACATGCAAAACTTCCGAGCCCACACCCAAGAACCCGAGCCACCGATCGTTGCAGAGAAGAGCACACCGAAGTCAAGCAACATGCCACCGACCAGAAAGGCAGCCGAGTGTAAGGGCCCACAGTTCACTAGCTACGCCCCGCTTACTGTCCCCAAAGCCAAGATCCTGCAAGAAGCGTTCAACGTTGATACCCTTCCTCTCCCAAGGAAGAAACCACCACCTGCAAATGTCGATGGGAGCAAGGATTTCTTATATCACTGCAACATCAACCACGCAACGGAAGAATGTCACACTCTTTGTCACAAGATAAAGAAACTCGTCTGATCGGGACAACTAAAGCAATAAGTCAAGCAGGAACAACAAGAGCGCAATCTTGTTAAAAAGAGGAGCCCAACACGAACCTCTTCTTGATCACATAGGATTGATCGGGCGAGAAGAGAACCTGATCAGAAGAGAGGAGGTTCCTCCACACGACGTGACCATAGCAGAAGCAGGAGCAAAAGTAGAGAGCGACCCCCCCCCATCAGGGGGTATATCAACACCATGTCAGGGGGATTCGTGGGAGGTGAATCCAATTCCTCCACTCGGAAAAGACACATCTGAGCATTCAAATATGTTGGAAAAGAAGGTGCGAACGATGCCACCAATCACCTTCACTGACGAGGATTTCAAGGCATCAGATCCAGACGATGATGATCCGACGATCATATCCATCAAAGTCGCAGAATATGGGATAGGAAAAGTCCTAGTGGATCAAGGGAGCTCTGTCAATATCCTCTACTAGAAGACATTCCAAAAATTGAATATCTCGGAAGACCTAATCGTCCCATACAATGAGCAGATCGTCGGATTCTCTGGCGAGCGGATAGACACTAGAGGATATTTGGATTTAAGGACCAGAATCAGATCCAAGCGCGACGGAGAGAGGTAAGAGTGTACCTTTTAGTTGAGGCTAACATATCTTACAATGTCTTGCTAAGAAGACCTTGCCTGAACACTTTCGGGGCCATCTTCTTCACTCCACGTTTAGCCACAAAATTTCCGGCCGACAAGGGAGGTATTTGTATTGTCCATGCCGACTGTAAATCGTTAGAGAATGTTATGCCGCTGGACTCAATATGGTCCCATACTCCTGACCGAGGAAACAATGTCAATTAGAAGTTGCAATGGTTGTTTTTAACCCATGGACGAATACCGAGGACCGTATGCAGCTTGAGGGGGATACCAAGGACCTACCGATCGACAAGACGGTGGAACAGGTAACAAAACTCGACAACCAACTCGGTCCCGAAGAGGAGAAGCTCATTATAGAGGTGATCCACAAAAATAAAGACCTATTCACTTGGACAACCACATACTTGCCCAACATTCACCTTGAGGTTATGTCCCACAAAATGGCTCAGAAGAAAAGAAAGATTGGTGAGGAGTGAAGGCAAGCAGTAGAGGGCGAAGTCAAGAAACTCTTGGAAGCAAGATTCATCCGAGAGATTAAGTACACCACGTGGCTAGCAAATGTGGTGATGGTGAAGAAGTTAAGCGAAAAATGGAGGATGTGCACGAATTTCACAGACATGAACAAGGCGTGTCCCAAAGATGCGTATCATTTGCCGAGCATCGATCGACTAGTCAACAGTGCGCCCGACCATAACGTGTCAAGCTTCCTTGATGCCTATCTGGGATACAACTAAATCCCCATGTACGCCCCAAATAGAGCAAAAATGACATTCATAACTAATCAAGCCAATTTTGCTACGACGTAATGTCGCTCGGTCTCAAGAACGCTGAAGCTACTTATTAATGCCTCATGGATAGAATCTTTTGAAGCCAGATCGGTAGAAGTATGGAGGTTTACGTTGACGACATAGTGGTGAAATTTTAAACAGTCAGTGAGCATGTGCAGGACCTCAAAGAGATTTTCCACCAAGTGCGGAAATATAACATGTGACTCAACCCAGAGAAGTGTGTATTCGGAGTGGCCGTAGGAAAGTTCCTCGAGTTTATGCACAACTATCATTGATAAGAGGAGTTCGAAGAACTTGAAAGAGATTCAACGGTTGGTCAGTCAACTAACATTGTTGGCTTGATTCTTGCAAAAACTCACCGAGCGGATCAATATGATCCTAAAAATAATGAAGAAGCAAACTACCGACAAATGGGACGAGCAATGTGATAGTGCTTTTCAAGAGTTTAAAACTGTGATTGCAAGTCCCCCCATCATGTGCCGACCGATCCCTAGCATTCCTCTCCAATTGTACCTCAATATCATACGAAACCATTAGCGCAACCCTACTGCAAGAAAATCTAGACCAAAGGCCAGTATTTCATCAACAAGGTGCTACATGATTCAAAGACCAGGTATCAACTCATCGAGAAGATCTCGCTGGCCTTACTCACGGTCGCCCAATGGCTCCGCCAGTACTTCTAAAGTCACCACGTTATAGTTTGTACTGATCATCCAATTTCGAAAATTATAAGGAAGCCCGACTTAGCACGAAGGATGATCGCTTGGTCTGTCGAACTATCAGATAAAAGGCCAACACTTGGCTGATTTCGCAGTAGAGTTGTACGACGAGGCCAAGGCGTTGAAGTCGGGATGAAGCCTGTTCATGGATGGATCATTGGACAAGAAATGAGGAGGAGTGGACATTGTCATAGAGGGACCAAACGATTTCACAATGAATCACTTGTTGATATTCAAGTTCAGATCCCAATAACCAAGCGAAGTACGAAGCCCTAATCATTGGACTAAGGTTGGCAAAGGACTTAGGAGCGAGGAAATTAAAATGCCACACAGACTCACAACTGGTGATGGGGCAAGTCCGGGGAGAATTCCACAAAGATGACCTTTTGCTACAGTATTACCACAAAGCCATAGACACCATAAAATAGTTTGAAGAAGTCACTCTTCAGCACATCCCCCGAGCGGCAAATGTGCGAGCCGATCCAAAACTTGCTAAAGGGAAAGAAAATGGGTTAGTTTAAAACGATCATCCAACAAACCCTGGTAAAACCCTCAATGGGAGAGTTCTTGGCGGTTAATGAGTCGTCCGATTGGAGGATTGATATCAGAAAGCTGTTAGAGAAACAAGAAAGGGGGAGGACATCAAACCCAGCGAAGCTAGGCGAGCATCCTGATTCGTAGTAATAGGGGATGACTTGTACAAAAGGGGGGTCACTGCTCCACTCCTTAAATTCTTATCTAAGGACGAGGTTTCCTATGTGATAGATGAAATTCACAATGGCATTTGTGGCATGCATACTGGCCAACGAACGATGAAAGCTAAAGTCTTGCGAGCAGATTATTATTGGCCGACCATAGAGTAGGAGAGCGAGACGATGATCCGCAAGTGCGACAGGTGTCAAGCACACGAAAATGACTCAAAGAAACCTTCGGCCGAGCTACACAGTATGACATCTCCTTGGCCCTTCGCTCAATGGGGAATGGATATACTAGAGCCTTTCCCCGTCGGTCAGGCGTAGAAAAAGTTCATTCTTGTCGCCGTTGATTATTTTACCAAGTGGGTCGAGGCCGAAGCCCTTGCCAACATTACCGCTCGACAGGTCCATTCCTTCGTATGGAGGAATATCATATGCCGCTTTGGCTTACCCTATACCATTATCACTGATAATGGAAGGCAGTTCATCGACAAAAAATGTGCGAATTCTACAAATAGGTAGGAATTCGCCATGTGACAAGCTCCGTGGAACATCCGTCGACAAACGGTCAAGCGGAAGCGATCAATAAGATAACTGTGGTAGAGTTAAAAAAGAGGCTGGGAGACACGAAGAGAGCTTGGATCCATGAACTTCCACAAGTCTTGTGGGCCTATCAATGCACACCGCATGGAACGACGGGCGAACACCTTTGAACTTGACGTATGGAACAAATGCGATGATGCTGGTTGAAGTAGGGGAACCAACGCTAAGGCGCAAAGTGCAAGACTTGGAGGTCAACTAAGGGAAGATCAGGCAGGAGCTGGATCTATCGACTGAGCGACGGGAAAAAGCAGTCGTACGAGCAGAGGCATGAAGAAGGATGGTAGGAAGAAGATACAATGCAAAAGTCAGGCCGAGGCGTTTTATTAAAGGAGATCTGGTATGAAGAAAGACCAACGAATCTAGGAAGAAATCAACACATGGAAAACTAGCTCCAAATTGGAAAGGCCCGTACCGAGTCATTGAAGATCTGGACAACAAAGCTTATCGATTGGAGTACCTGAGCGGGAAGGAAATACCAAACACGTGGAACACGACTCATTTGAAAATGTATTATAGTTAAGTTGTAACCGATCGACCAAATCAATGAAATTGAAAGTTTCTATGATCAACTCATTGTTTAATGCTACACACATGAAGTTGTTTAAAGTTGAATAGCAATACGAGGGGTCTCTATAGGACCCCGTCAAATTAAAAAAGCCTATTCGATTAAAGGGTGAGCTTCACCGAAAGCCCCAGTCAAAGAGCACCGACCCAAGCTGTCAAAATGCTCGTCCTGATAGGACACTTCAAACCCAAGACCCGAGCGGTCAACAGATGCCCGCACGGGGTTTCTCTTAAATCTAAGTCGAATAATAACTCGCGTCCCAATAAAATTCACACTAAAATCAGAAAGATCCTAGGGCGCCCAAATTTTATACAAACTTTAAAATCAATCAAGATCTCGAGCAGTCGAAACAAGTTAGTTACTTAGCTTATTATGTTATGGCACCGAGCGGATAAGTATTTAAGATCACTTGAAGCTCGGCTCACTAATTCAATCTTAAATTGCCTTACTACCGGTCGACGATGATTCATTGATTCAAAAGTCCCGATTGGACGAGGAAAAATATTTCGCGATATCAACAATGCCAAAAAGGTGATAGGCAAACAAAAGGCAATCATGATAGAATAAATGTTTTAAAGTCGATCGAATGCGATCGGCCAAATGGCCGATTAGACCTGATCGGTCATGCCAAAATATTACAGCACCAAAAAACAAAAACCTAACTATGCCAAAACTAAGAATATTAGAAATTAGGGGTCTGCATCATCGAGGACATGATTGAAGCTCTTAGATAGGTCTGCGACAACGACTTTGACTTCCTTTACCTCTTCCCGGGAAGCAACCAGTTCTTTTTCCAAAGAGTCCACTTAGGACTTGTCGACCATAGGAAACCAGGCGGTTAACACAGAGAGGCGAAAGCTCAGTTCGCTAGTTGTCCAGAGAGTCTCACTGCCCGAAATCCCTTTTAAAAGATCATTCACATCCGACCCTAGGTGATAAGAAATCTTATAACCTAGGCAAAGATCCTCGTCGAGGAAACTAGAAGCAAAGGACCCTGAGGCCTTGCCATTATGACTCCTTTTGGGCGATCGACTTGATGAAGAGGCATCAACCTTGCCTTCTTTCTTCCTTTTAGTGGAAGCCCCTTCTGCCGCAAGAATGGTAGTAATGGAAGGGTTGTTGAGGACATTAGCAACATAAGTACCAACCACCGAGGCACTGGTCGGAGTGTTGGGTTTCGAGGTTGGCTAGCTCGATGGTTGAGTGGGGTGAGCCATCGAACGAGGAGGCACAATTGAAGATCCACCAGCCTTCCTATGCGTCTTTGCCCTCACCATATATTCAACATTAATAAGAGCGAGACGAGACATCATATCTACGAGAAAACAAAAAGATTAGATAAGTGCATTTTATTCAAAACGAAACTGGTCGGATCAAAACCACTAACCATAAACTACTCCAGATAAGTCTTTCGAGAGTAGGCATCAGATCAAAGCCTTGGCCGGAAGTTTGTCAGGAAGCTTCTTAAGGATGGCGGGATCAGCCCACTCGGCGGGAGTCATCTGTTCAAGGGTCTACAAGTAACGACATTTGCATCCAGTATAAGGGAAATTTAGGACGATTGACCTCATCAAAAAACCATTTCCTGCCTCGTCATGTGATTGAGAACTTAAAAATACTGGTCTTAAAACCCTTATAGGAAGCAAGATACAGGCCGATCAAACTCTTTGAAGCTCCAACAAAAAAAACCCATCCCTTGGTAAGAGTAAGGCGAATCTTGTAGAAGTGAAGGAATAAAGGCACGGTGGGGGTCAGCCCGGCCGCTCGATAGAGCACGTCAAACGCTTGCATAGAAGTCAAGGCGTTCAGGTGGATCTAGGTCGGAGCACAATGGATTATCCCCAACATTGCAATCTGCCAGTCGTTAAAGAGCAATGTTAAGAATAGATCCTGAAAGAAGTAGGCATAAATGTAGGAAAAATCCAACCTCGCTCCTTCCCGACCATATTAAACCCTCTCGTTATCGGCGCACACCTTTAGCCGAAGAGAGTTGTCCACTACTTCTTCCTTAAAGTAATCTGCCTTGTTGACCAGACCGACCAGATCGTTTCCCCATCGGAACCTCGCACTTATGTTCTGGGTTCGTGAGGTGCCCACTCGTAACCAGGGATAGGAGGAAGGTCCAATCAATCGCCTTCGTCCGCAAAATCATTTTTTACATGACCCCTATCCTTACCCTCTACATCTGATCCAGCTTCCCCAACCACTTCTCCAGATTCACCCACACTCAGCGAATCCCCAACCTTAGCCTCATTATTAATATTTACATGGGTCGAGTAATTACCCGACGACATCTCCCGACCAAGCGACCCCTCTATCTCCGACAGCGTCAGCGAGAAAGAAGAAGACAACCTCTCATCCTTAAGACCCGCGTTTTCCCGATCAGAAGACTCATTCGAGCTCGATAAATTGACAATAGTTATTTTTACCTAAAAATTATAAACTGATTGGTGCAAGAAGTAGAAAGAAGAGAAGAAAGTGTGAAAATAACCTGAACCACATGTTGCTTTTATAAAAAATCTTGGAGACATGTGGCATCACCATATCCACACGATCACAAGACGACCAACGGCCCAAGAGACGCAACGCTTCATTTCCCATCTGACAGGAATGAAACACGAAGTGTCACAACCCTGTCAGATGTCACAACTCCACGATCCTCCTAAGCGACACTGTTTAAACCCTTTATGCTATGCTTCCATCAATGCTCAAGACTTGGGGGGCTTGTGTATGTAGGACCTATCAACACCCCCAACCGGGCGGCCCAAGGATAAGTAGCCGAAGGCCGCTTGCTACAGGTGGACTATCCAATAGTTGGGGTTTAATGTTGTGAACTTTGTTGATGTGGAAATTTCTCTGGAGTGATTTTAGTGAGTTCACAACTGAACGACCTTGAGAACAAGCGGTCGAAGGCCCCCTGCTACAATTGGTGGGCTAGGCATTGTGTAATTGAAAATCACATTGAGATCCTTCTCAATGTGAACGTCAACAAACACAGGCCATGATTGGTCATTCTCGTCCGACCATTTGGACATAAAGACATGGCCGGTCAGCGCGAGTACGTTCAATATCATCAGTTGGGCAGACCCAAAAATATAAAGTCTGTATTTAAGATACAACAGGTCAATAATCAAGTTTAAAAAGCAATTGAGCCTCGATTAAGAAACCTTAATCATAGGCCTATATAGAGAACTATAAATAGGAGGACAAAGTAAGTTGGTAAGGACTTTTACTTCGCATTTATTACAACATTAATTGCATAACCCGAAGGGACTTGAACTGACTTAAGCCTTAGAGTCTAATTGACAGGTACCCCGATCGTCTAGACAACTGAACGGAAGAAAGGAAAGGAAGACCAAACAAGAAAAAAAGGAGAGACTATGACAACAAGAAGAAATATTAAGTGAAGAAGCTTGAGTGGGTGTTTTAGATAGGTGCTCAGTCCCTACACTCGAAACAATTAATATTTAATATATCACAAAATTTTATTAAGAATTCAATGAAACGTGAACTTAAAATTGACTAAATATAATTAATATAATAAATTTATTAAAGTATTATCACATTAATTTTGAAATCACATACACACGAGTATATAATGTTGAGTATTAACAAAGCATATATCGAAGCAATCAACAATATTTGAGTTCGATTATAAAGAAAAAACAACTCCAATAACAACTATAGTCGTCCAGAATGTGAATCAAAAGTACATGAAAGAATTAGAGTTTAATAGTAGAAAAAGATTAGAGAAAGATTAGAGAAACAACAGAAAGAATTTCACTAGTGTAAAATAGGCCTACCACTACACTAAATAAAGACAATTATCCAAAATTTGTCTTGGAAAAGAGTGGTGGCACATTTTGTAGTTTTTGCCTTTTTTTCAGCTACACTTATATGAACAATCATCGACATTTTACCAACTAAACATATATAACAATGGTTAGAGTTAAAAATAAACATCATTTTTCTAATTTACCATATATGATGACGATTTTGAAGGATGATTATCGTCATATATTGCCTTCATTCTCACTTTTACAAAAAATTTGCTTTTGTGCTTAGCTTTTAATGCACATTTTCTCTGTAGCTTCGTGTATGTTGTTCAAGAGACGTTATTCGTCGTTCTTCGATATTGTGAACGCAAACCGTTACTATCGATGAGTTCACTCGCGAAGTTGATCTCTTCTCCGTGACTAGTTCTTCTCCCTGAGTTTTCTATAGTCGACGAGTTCTCAATTCCTCTCCACAAAGTTAGTACCCTCTCGCCTCTATCATTGTTCCACGTTCATTCATTTCTTTGCCTCTGCCTCTCGCCTCCCTATTGCTTGCTGCCGGTTGTCGCAACCTAAATCCCTATGGGATGACTAACTCAAAAAAATAAAATTTTTGGGAGTCGCCACCATAGATTATTTTGGAAAACTATGGAAAACCATAAAGCAAAGGAAAATTTGCGAAAAAACCAAATTTGAAATTCGGAAGTCGGTTACATGTAGGGAAAATGTTAAGCACCCTACAACTAGGGTATGGGTAGTAGCTCCCTCGTACCCTACCCGCTGAATAAATATCCATCCTATACCCGTATCCGTATCCGTCGTGTATCCGTTATGCGGGTACTCGCATAATTTTTTCATATCCACGGATATCCACGGGTACATGTGGATATTTATAAAAAAATAAAAATAAATATTTATAAACATATTTTAATCGTAAATTCAAATAAAATACAATACATAACATTCATAAACTTCAAACAAAAGTTCAAATAACCCATATAAATATTGTTGAATGAGAGTTTACAAAGAAATGAAGTTTTTTAAAACTAATTGATAAAAAAATAATTCATTCAAAATCAATATGTTAATATTTTAATCATGTTTTTTATTTTTTTTTAATTTAAATTAAAGTATAGTGGGTACGGGTATCAACGTGTACAAATACTATGATACCTGTACCCGCCCCTTTAACATGCGGATATAAAAAATACATGTACCTGTTACCCGCGGGTATCCATTTACATTATCCATTTCCTACCCGTTGTGAGTTTTATCTACGGATATTTGCGGATATTTGCGAGTACAAATTTTTTTGACATCCTTACCTATAATGCCTGCCTTAGGGCAGTAATTTTAATTAAATATACAAATTTATGTGGTTTTAAAAATGCTAATTTTTCCCAAAAGATAAAAAAAATGTGCAAAGGAAACAAAATTATTATTATTTTTATTTTTAGGCCTTACAAGGATTAATCCTTGATCGTACGTATTCTCATTAAAAATAAGAAATCATGGTTACGTAGTTTTTTCTAAAAACTTATTAGAAAACTATTTCGGGAACATTTAATTTTTCTAGAAATGAACTCGACAAGGATTGACCTAATTATTACATATCTCCATTCATAATAGAGAACTAGGGATCATGTAGTTCTAAAAGAATCTTTTGAGAAATTGTTGAATTGATTTTGTTTTTATAATTTTAACCTTTTTATGTTTTTTTTGTATTTTAAATTACTTGAAAAGGAGTGAGAATATTAATTTTTTTATTTTATTTTTTTGAAACTATAATATTGTTTTGAATAATTTTTTTGAAGAAAAAAGAAGGTACTAAGTACCAAGCTAACGTGGACGGTTGTTCAAGTACTTATACTTTAAAAGAAACATATTTTGATTATTTATTAAAAACGAAAAGCATTAGGTACTAAGCTAACGCGGGTGGTCACTCGAGTACTCATAGCTTAAAAAAACATATTTTAATTATTTATTTAAAAATGAAAGACATTAAGTACTAGGCTAACGTGGACGATCGCTCGAGTACTAATACCTTTGAAAAGCATTTTTTTTATGTGGAGAAATATCAAATACTAGGACAATGAGATTAAAATAAAGAATAGAGAAAAGGTCGAAATAGGATTAGACTTACATGGAAATGGAGAAGAATTGTCCTCATAGGAGCAAACCATTTAGTAGAGGCGTACGGTGATAGAGCGTATGTGTTATATGGTTGAAAATGATTGATGTGGTTGAAGAAGACAACAAAGGTGGAGAATCCTTGAGGTAGGAGAAAATGGAGGATGAGTGATCTTAGAAGTGAAGAGAGTGGGTTTGTGATGAAGGATTATCTTGTTCCTTTTTAAGATTATTGAATATGATGATGAGTTGCTTAAGAAAACTCAAGGAAATCCCCACTAGACATTAAGTTAGCAAGTTATCTAGATGTGAATGTTCCTTTCCAAGAGTTCAAAGGAAGAAGGAGATGGATTGTAACTTTAAAACAAAAATACAAGAATTGGAAAAACGAATGGAAATGCAATGAAATTAAGAAGAATAAAGCAAAATGGAAGAAAAGAGAGTGTTGATTATGGAAGTGGAGCATGCCACTCTTAGAGAGAGCAAAGCCAAATCAAGCTCTAGAGATGAGTGATGTGGTTTCGCCACTTGCATAAGCAAGATAAGGCAAAGAGTTCTTCCACTCTTAGAAGGGGGGCTAGCTCACGGAAATAATGGTTGAAACAAGAGTGTTGTTACTTCAAAATGTTCAACCATTTTACATGTCTAGGAGCACTCGTTATATAGAAGAGTTTAGGGGCCTCTAAGAAAATAAAAGATACCTAAGGATGTCTCTACAAAAACCTAACCCTAGCTTCTAGAAACTAGGTCAAATATTACAAAAATGAGAGACAAAAGAGCTAACTATGGTGTGTGCAAGGCTAATTTCGTTCTAACACAAAAGGAGACAAAGAATGTGTCTCATATGTCTCCAAAAAGTGGCCAAAGTGTGCTGAAAACAAATGAGACCAAAGGTACATAGGTACACTTGCTTTATGCCTTTTACTTTATGCTTTATGCCTTTGCTTTACTCTCTCCTCCACATCATTTATGCTCCCCAATCACCATGCGCCACCTAGCATTGCTTTCTTACTCCTAATTAACCTACAAAG
>Ga0099823_1006125_pt1 | contig 12109 bp, 6 predicted proteins | sample CowpearedBW_FD_76831 | JGI IMG/M metagenome (GOLD analysis project Ga0099823, IMG submission 76831) | Root nodule microbial communities of legume samples collected from California, USA - Cow pea red BW | ecosystem: Host-associated > Plants > Roots > Nodule | place: USA: California | collected... | reverse complement strand
CTCACCAATACATTTCACATGCCTATCCATCACCCAATTCTCATGAAATTCCACCAGCAAGCATATCATGTTTCACATTACATACTTATCACATGCATCCCAATGTTCAATCAAATGAAATCATAGCTTATTACACAATAACACGTTCATTCCAGTCCCATTCAAGCATACATACTAAGCATGGCCACATACTATGAGCAAAGAAAATAATTAACACAGTATGGAGTCACAACAGCCCCTGTCACGAATTCTCGCCCAAACTGAAGGTCCTCGCCCAGGCGTAAGGGTTACTTTCGCTCAAGCGACCCCTTCTCGCCTAGGCGAGAGTTCAACAGTGGCCACTGCAAGAATTTCATCGAATTCTCGCTCAAGCGATAGCATCTCGCTTAGGCGAGACTGTGTCTCGCTCAAAAACAATGTCAGTCGCCTAGGCGACCACTCGAGGTGAAATTCAGGGGTGAGTCCCTACTATTCTCGCTTAGGCGAGGGCTACCCGCTTGGGCGAGATTAGCAGGTTTCTCACCTGCTAGCACATGCATTTTCTCATTCAATCAAACACACACACCCAACAACCAACTTCATACATCCGACAACAAGGTTCAAGCACTAAAGACACAAGAGTAGTCCAGTAATACACGAAATACTTTAAAGAAAAAGAAAACCCCAACTTCCCTTACCTTTTTGGACGCTAAAAGAAATAAGCCCACAACTAAGGAGGACTACAGCTTTAGGAACTACAGTAGCGAGCTGCAACACGAAAACTGGGACAACACATGGCATAAAGTTAAACCCTACGCCAACCCATGTATCCAAACAGTGAGGAATAAGAGGGAAATGCTTGGAGACCCTAAGAGTTACTTACTTGAAAACGAAAGGATTCTAGCTAGCTCAAGGAGAAAGTCCACTGTGCCCTAGCAGAGTTCTCAAGTCTCAGCAGAGAGAGATGGAAGAGGAACTGATTTTTCTGAAAAGGTGAAAAGTGAGAGTGTGAGAGCTAGACAGGGATTGGAGTCCTTTCCATGGGCTGGTCTTGAGCATGCGAAAAGGCTAGGCCCAAACTGAATGTAAGATTTTTTTTTTTTTTATGATAGAGTTTTCTTTGGTTTCTTTATTGTCTTTCTTTGAAGTAAATATATTTTTCTTTGATTATAAATTTGATTTTAACCAAATTGATGTAAAGCAATTTCATAAGTAAATTTTCTTGTATTTATATTTTTTACACCATCAACATTTACAAAATCTTTAATAGTTTTTTCATATGAACATAACATTTATACACCATATCAAATGATACAAAACACATTTCAAATTTCAAAGTTTCCCAATAAACATATTCAAGATCCTTCATAAATATGGTAATAATAATAATAACATGAGCCAAGTATAGTTTCCTACAAACTATACATTTATGATCCAGCCTATTCTATTAGCATATGAAATAGTCTTCATTTACCTCTTATTTTCTTCAATACTCACATTCAATCACGTTTTGATGTTCAGTAGATCCACTTGTGTACAAATGTAATTTTTATTAAAGATTCAATAAACATAATTCATCAAATGTAACAAAAAATTGTTTAAGAACATTATATTCACATAAGAGTTTACAAGAACAAAAACTCTAATGACAAACACACTAGATGCGTATATCAAACACCTTTTATATTACTAAACACATTCATGTTCATTAGTTGCACTCAACTACTAGTGACAATCTAATTAAAAGCACTAATATATAATCACCTAGTCTTAAGGCTATTAGATGCACAATCCAAGAACAATCTTTCGTACTCTTCTCAAACAAAAATAATTTAAGTCAAAATTCACATAACATATATAACTCATCTCACCATTATTACATAATATAATTATATATTTTAAAAGTAGTATACTTTTCGTTATTCTCTTCACAGAACATATATAACTATTATTGTTTTTTTTAAATATTAAGTGCAACTTTGACATCAAAATATAAGTAAAATATATATTAAAATAAAACTTAAAATAATAGACTTAAAATGGCAAGGAAAAGGAATAATGATTATTTTTTTATTAAACTAAAGAAACATGTTAAAAAGTTTTGTCTATAATATCCTACAACTTATTATAATTATAATATTGACTAGAGGATATAATCATAACATTTACTTTTATTTATAATTTAATTAGTTAAAATATCATCTATTGACTTCTTTTTTCTCATTAATGAGCACAATTTTATCCAATGGGAGGCACAATGCAAAATGTCATTTTTTTTTCTCTCAAATACATCTTTTGTAAAAGAAAATAAAAAAATCAGTACAAATGAAAATAGTAATGCATAGTGTTTTTTTCTCAAACTAATGTGTTTCCTTAGTTTTTTTTTTATCTTTTTAAAATATATTCTATATTTTTACGAAAAGCCCGAACTTTTTTTAGTATAGCATTTAAACACATTAAAAAAATAATGTAAATTACAATAATTTTAATACGATAATTATTTAAAATTATAATATTTTATAATAAAATATAATAAATATAGAACTGTCATATTTTTCAAATAAAATATGACGATTTTAATTATAAATTTTTTAAACTCTTATATTTTACAGGTAAATTATGACGTTTATAATTTTTTAAAATAAATTTAAACTTCAAAACTTTTCCGCTCCCAATTTTCTAATTCCCTCTATGTTTCTTTAATAAAATTATGATAATTTTCATTCATTTCCTTACCTCCCACCTTGCACTCTATATCCCCTCACTAAATCCCTATGCCAAAATCAAGTTAAGTTTATCTGTTACCAAAACCATCTTATCCAGCTCTACTCTCTTGATCTAGTCTAGTAGTGTTTCCCGGCAAGAATTCAAAAACCCTAAATCCTAAACTCAAAGTCCGCGCATTGACAAAGTCCAGATGTCGTGCTTCCTGTCGGCGACCGCCGTGGCAATGGCAGCTTTTGTGTTCGTCGATTGTCTCGGCGGGGCTCGAGCTTCAGAAATCCTCAGTTCTGTTCTTCGATTGCCTCAGCTGGGGCTCCACTTATTTTGTTTGCTTGGAGCAGATTCATGTTATGGAATCTTGATTCATGTTATGCAATCTTGAGTGGAAGTGTGCTATTCAACTCGAAAAATAAAATATCCTTTTTGACATGTTTGTGGTCAATACTAAATTACTATTTGGAGGGAGTTCTTGACTAAAGAAGTACTTGCTTGAGCATTCGTATTGTTCTTTTTCAGGTTTCTTTCCAGAGGTTTTCCGTGGCATATGGAATGGCACAGATGTTGCAATCAAGGTTTTTCTAGAACAAGATTTAACTCCTGAAAATATGGAAGATTTTTGCAATGAGATATCTATTTTCGGAGGTATCTTGCTACTTAGAAACTGTTTTTCAACATTTTTTTTCTGTTATATCTATACATTTTCTGACTACTTTCTCACTGAACTGGTGTTTCTTTTCACCTACGACATCCTAATGGTATTCTCCAACATCCTTATTGTTTACTTTTTTTATTGTTGTGATTTTTCAAGTTTTCCTTGAACAGTTAACTGTCTTGAAATGGTAATGGTAATTAATGGAATTAATCTGAACAGTTATCTTTTATTATTTCAACTTATATTTAAAATTATTTTAGTAAAATATTCCTTACTAAAAAAGAATGACAATAATATTGTGCACACTTGGTTATAAGAAATCTCATGTAGCTTTTCTCCCTTGAAATCAGCTGTTATTTATTTAATGATGAAATTATATGCAGTTACATTGTTTCTTGGTGCGTGCATGAAGCCTCCACGGTTGTCAATGGTTACAGAATATATGGAATTGGGATCGTTGTATTACTTGATACATTTAAGTGGTCAAAAGAAATAGCTTAATTGGCGGGGAAGATTGAGGATTTTATGTGACATATGCAAGTAAGTTTATGGTTAGAATCTTATCTGTTACATTGGCATTTATGTTATTATCTATAGACACTCACTGATCAAAGACATGAAAATATAAGTTTTTAGTTAACTGTTATATTGTAATGGAACCGTTTAGCCGACATGATTTTGAAGATGGAAGTTGTATTAATGCATCTTTGCACATTGAGGGGTAAATTCTTGAGACTGGTTTTAAGCATTCAAACTTGGCTAGAATTCAGTGTGGATGATTATGCAATGCTTAAGCAATTTAAAACAACTACTAAGGTAAGGTGTATTTATATATCCATTTTTTCAGGATATGTATGGTTGAAATACTACTTTGAAGGCCAAAGGTGGTCTCTCTGTAGTAGTTCCTGGAGGAACTTGGTGGCCTTCACTGTGTCTATGTTCCAAAATGTATGGTCACATCTCAGTCGCTGATGTGTGTCACAGAGAAAATTTACAGAGCAGGATGAGTTTGTGGTTGTGGCTTCTGATGGGTAAGCATTTTCGTATCAAGATCTCAAACATTTGATCAAATAGAGCTTCCAAACAATAGTATAGCCAGAAGGATTTCTTAGGATCTAAAACTAGAAGAAAGCAATTATTTCAGCCTTGGCAGTATAAAGTTAGATATTTAATGTAAATTGGTTTCTTGGTTTACATATTTTGACTTTGGTTTCTTGGTTCAAGCCGTCTTTATTTTATATTATACTGGTTTCTTGGTTTCTTCATGATTAATCTTTATTTTACATTTTATTTCTCTACGGAATTAGGTTATATAGGAAGTGAGCTTACAACGGTCAAGAATCAAATGCAGAGTTTTTTGCCTATATTACTTCTAGAGAAGAGAATCCGGAACATCTTGCTGATATGTCTATTGCTTTGGTACACCTTATACTAATCAGGTATAATATAGAAAAGAATATTACTTAAACTAGCTGTATTTCTATCTAATTCACAAACTTATATTCTCATTCTTTATTCATCGTAGCACCAAATGTTAGGAGTGACTTGTCATCTCCAAACGATGTATTTGGATCAAATGGTGGAAGCAGGATATGTTAGTAAGAATTTTCGCCAACCTAATTATATTACATCATCATAATTAAAAATGTCTCCATTTAATAATAATAAAATATACGTGTTGATTTTTCATTTTTAAATATTTTTAATTTAACCTATGATGGATAAATAAATAAAGTTATAAAATGTTCACCTCAAGTCACTATACCCCTATATATATATATATTCTTATTTCTCATATCATTATGCAGTTTTAACTAAAATAATTTGATATTTAACATTTATATGGAACTTTAAAATCACGAATGTCGATATGTCCGAGTGGTTAAGGAGACAGACTCGAAATCTGTTGGGCTCTGCCTGCGCAGGTTCGAATCCTGCTGTCGACGATTTTAAGCTTTTAATTTAAAATTCTACATTTACTTTTCAATAATTTGTTGTTTAGTTACATTAATATGTTGTCGATATGTCCGAGTGGTTAAGGAGACAGACTCGAAATCTGTTGGGCTTTGCCTGCGCAGGTTCGAATCCTGCTGTCGACGTTTTTTTATAATTAGGTTTTTGGTCGGCCCAGCACAGCAGATTAATGGGCTTTTTGAAGTTCAGAGTATAAAAAACTTTTTAAACCTCAAGTGTTAAAATACCTCATATCAAAGTCATAGAATCACACCCTTTATGTTTTCACTCTATTTTTTCTTTTCATTTTCAGTGATCTTAGGATAACAAAAAATGATATTGATAAAAAAAATACCTCTGAAATAATAAAAAAATTTACAAGTCAAAACTAAAGTGTTAAAATACAGGATGTAATGTTTCTAAAAATACAAGTAACAATATTCTTAAAAATAACATATCATGTATACCGAAATCTTTTAAGTTAGACTTAATTAATAATTTTATCTTTATATTTATTTTTATGATTGTTTCTATATATATTTTTTAATTTTATTGAGTTCTTATTAAATAAAGTCAATTTGATTTTTTTATTAAATTGACATCAATGTGGTTTTAAGAAGTCACGTGTTAAAATTTAAAAAAAAAAACCATATCTTAACATATAACACTTTTAAAACAAAAAAATGATCTAAATTTTGACATATGATATTGTCAAACCGTGTTAATGTAATAATGTCAATTAAATGAAACAAACTAAATTAATTTTATTTAACGCAGGTTGGAACTAAATTAACTAAATTGATTAAAAAATATATATAACAACAATCATAGACTTAAATATAGATGTATCAACCATGCCTTCTTGATACCAAAAGAAACCTCTCAACATAAACATAGTTCTTAATAACTGACCCTAAAAATTAACGTAAAATTAAAGCTCTTGAAAACTAATGTAATAATTGATGATCCTCCCCAATTTTTGAAATCATGAAAGGATTAGAATGCAAAAGGCAAGAACAAAGGAGAAGTCCAATGTAGCAGTGGCGTAGGACCCCTCAAAATTTTGCACAACAAAGACCAATCTCTATCCATGTTGGTACAACTATTAATTGTCAACAAGTTAATGCACCTATCTGTGACCAAAGTGTGCAAAGAAAATATATGGCTCTTATTGCTGCATATTAGGGACACAATACCCCCACCTTACCCCACCTTCTGTTCATTTTCTGTCACTACAAAAACAGAATAACATGTGGTGTCACCTCCTTATTGGATACATTATTAAACCTCTTCTGTGTATTTTTTTTTCAGTTAAATATATTTTTGTCTCTTAACTTTTAATGAATTTTAAAATGAGTTTATTTTAAAATTTTTGACTAATTTAGTCATTTATTTCTTGAAATACGTGAATTTAGTTATTTTAATTAAATTTTGTTAGGTTTATCTGATGTTTCGTACGCATTTCATGATTATATTTGAGTTGTTTATACTGTTTGACACATTTTTTTCTTTAATATTAAGTCAAATACTATTATGAAACATGTTTGAAATGTCAAATAAATTTAACAAAATTTGATTAAAATGACTAAATTCATGTATTTCGAATGATGAAAGACTAAATTGGTCCAAAGTTTCAAAATGGATTAATTCCATAATTCACGAAAGTTAAGAGACCAAAAACATATTTAATCCATTTTTTTTCTGAATAATTTTCTTTTTACATTGTTATACTCGATAATAGACAAATCTATATGGTTTTAAATTTCATGTAGCAACCTCTATGTAAATGTTTTTCTGCTCCTAATAATAATAATTGCAGTTACAAGACCACATTTTCTCATAATATTTTGCAATATTTGCGATTGTGAAGCTGCAGCTTCTAAATTGGTTCACTTTTATAATATTTTTCTTAGAAAGTTATATTGGTTTGTTTTTGACAGTAGTGTAAATGAAATTTACACAGTTAACATATATATTATTTCCTCACATTATATAAATTTAAATAACTTGATTCATTTGTATACTTTGAAAGTAAACCCTATCATGATGAAAATTTCAATATTTATATTTCTAATTATAAATGACGTTAATAGGATTTCACAGCAATCAATATTTGTATATGTATAATAAATTAATTTAGCTTAATCTATTACAGAAACTTCTAACTTATATTTTTATTTTTGAATTTATAACTTCAATAATGGTCCTTTTGAAATGGTCTTTGTCTGGGACCATCACAAGAAGCATGTGCCTTAAGAAAAAGGAAAAAACAAACCCTAAATCTAATGAAATCCCACCCACCAGAAAATTCTTCATCTCCCCATCTCTCTCGTAAATGAAGCATATTTTGTTTTTTCTTTTTGAAATGCAAAGAGATACAAAAAAATTCAGAACCTGAGTGGGATTTTTCTCCTGGTGAACCTTGTGATATTGATCTCACTGACCTATGTATTCTAACATAATAAATAAATAAACACTAAAATAGAACATTTCATGTATTTCATCACCTAATGGTTGTTTTGAGGGTAAAATTGGAATGATATATATATAGAGAGAGAGAGGGTGCAATGAGTAATAAAGAAAGAAAGAAAGTAAATGTTTTTTTATAATTTTTATTTTAGAAAAAAGAAGGGACATATCCCAATTTTCTTTTTGACTTTTCAGGAATTGAGATGGTTAAAGTGGTCACCGCACATAATAATAATAAATAAAAAAAAGAAACAAAAGAGAGTGAGAAATAAACTTTCCTACACGAAATTGTGTGGATCCACAAGAGTCTACAGAAAGCGAAAGTTCTTGTTAAATTCAAAAGTGTATGAAATATTTCTTTAAAAAGAAGAACCAAACAAAAAGTAATACAAAGACATAATTTATATACATTATCATCAGTATATGAATAATGATATATGGTCCAAAATTTCCAATTAACATTTAAAAAAAAGGTGGATTTGCTTTAGAGGTACGAGTTTATTATTTTCTTTATTAACATGTTACAAAGCATCTATTATATAAGAAAGTATATATTTATCTTTGTGAACTTTATGAGTTGTATTTAGTGAGGTGTCGTTTTCAATTGATCATATCTGTTTTATTAAAGATGATTTTGCTTAGAGAGATAGAAGATTCTGCAATAATATTAACAAATGCAGCATTGTAATTATAGAAATAAATTGAGTTATGATAATAGAAACATATAAAAGGGGTTGGCTAATGGTCCTTTTCACACTTAGGTGGTGGTTACCAAAATAAAATATTAGCAGCAATCACAAGGCATTACTTTTTTTTCTTCCATTGATGCATGCATCTATATCTTTTTTATTAGGTGTTGTTTTCACAGAAAGATATGTCAATTTTATAGATATCATATGAGAGAGAGAGAGAGAAAGAGAAAGGGTAAGGCATTGGAGATAATGAAATAATAATACTATGCCAGAAAACAAAGACAAAATTATGAACCAGAAAAACAAAATCACACCACACCAAATCTTAGATGAAGTTGCAAAAGGGGCACCTGAAACAGAAGTTCAAAATATTTTGGTGTAAAATCAAATGATAAGTGCATGTGTGTATCACTGTGATGACCCTGGGGCCATTAAACACTGTTGCATGGAGTGGTATAAAGAAGGATTATATACCTTCTAAATTGACTCATTCTCTGTGTTGTTGAACACAACAATGACTCAAGGGAAAGAAAAAACAATAATCTAATTATATATCTACCTTCAATTATGAAATGACTATGATTATACATTATCATAAATGGATGGGTCAATTCCTATGAAATATAGCCCTCTTATCTGTATCTGTATCTATCTATATATCTATATCTTTGAAAATATCATCATTGTGATTTTTTTTTTCTTCTCTTGTTCAAAGTTTTCAAATCTGTTATGTATACACCAGTGATGGAGCTTCATCAGGTGAAGACAAAAACGAAATGTCTTTTCAAACAAAGATGGTCGATGATCTTGCTAGTTTCCTTAATGGAATCATGAATGAAACTAGCAAGAACAGTAAACCCCAGAAAGGAACCATGAATGAAAACAAAGAATTATGAATCTAACTTCATGAAAATGAAAGCTTTTAGCTCCTCTACAATGGACTATTTCATTTGAGATCTTAAATCATGACATAGTGATAAAGAAACCTAGTGATGAAGTGCCATGTGAAATACAACAAGCTTACACCAATAATTCTAGCTCAACAGTTGATAGAGACTAGAATGATTGAGCATGAGACAAATAATTAGACAATATCTACACCTAATTTTCGTTGATGGAAACCCATCATAATATAATATACAACTTAAATTATAATCCGTGTAATTTAGAATGCTAAATATAGGTATAGTAAGTAACCCTAAAAAATGGTAAAAATCAATAAGTAATCATTGAAATTATGCTGTGGTTGTGCTAACACTTGTTGTTGAAGAAGGTAAACTAGCACTAGAACCAGCGTCAACACCAACCTTAGTATCATTGTTGCCGCTCACTGGAAGAACTATACTACTCTCACCGCCACTATCACTCACCTTAGACACTCTTGTGGTGGACCTCTTGCGCTTCTTCTTCTCGTAGGGGACCCCTCTAGCTTTGGCCTGGCCCTCCTTCACTTCCTTGAGGTAAATCATAACAGCTTTGGCGCCAAACGGATTAGACTCAGGACGGCCACCATTTTCTTTGTAGGCCGCCCTGAGTCGTCCGATAAGGGCGTCAAGACTGCCCCACGCTTGTTTGAGAGGACAAGCGCAGGGTGCAGGAGGGTTCGGGTGTCCGAAATGGGGACACCCGGATATGTGGACCTTGGTTTTGCCAAACTGGTCCAGGTACTTCAAGAATTCAATGACGTGTGCTCCACTGCACCGTGCTAACGTCAATGGGGGCTTGTGGTTGTGCAGGTACTGGAAGAAGGTGTTCCAGTCTCGACGCTTCTGGGATTCATAGCGGCTTGGTGGTGGTGGTGGTGCCGGTGATGATCCTTGAGGTTGTGGTGGAGCTGTGGAAGGTGATGGTGGTGGAGGAGGTTTTGTGGTAGAGGGTGGTTGGGGTTGTGCTCCCCCTGATGATGAGTCCATGGTGAAGACCTTGTAGAACACTGAGGTTGGTTGAGTGTGTGTTTTGTGGTGTGATCTGAATGAAGAGTGTTTTTTTCTTTTTGTGTGTGTGTTGGACTGGGGAGTAGTGAATTAGGTGAGTGTGGTTTTTGGTTTTGTTTTTGGGGAGTGTGAATGAATGAGAGTGTGAAGAGGGTTTGAGGTTGATGTTTTCATGGGAAAGGATTTCTGGCTTTTGGTTTCTTTTTCATGAGTAAGAAAGAAAGAGAGAGGGGGAGAGAGAGGAGAAAAGTGGAAAAGGGAGCATTAAATTGATTGTTTTGGTCTTTGGAGTCAAAGAGAAAAAGCCATAAAAATAATAATAATAATACTAATATATTAAATTTGGACAATAAATAACAATAATTATCAATGATAAAAACATACTATAGGTAGATTTTTTATTTGTTCGGTAAAAAGAATAAAAAATAACTTCATGTTAGAAGAAAGTGTTGACCAAGTCTGAATATCGTTTTGCCAATTTTTTACCAATGTTATTGCTTTTATGTTCTTTGATCGTTTTTGTTTCAAGCTAATTTTAAGATTTACTTAAAATAGATACTTGACCATTCATTAATATTTTAGACCAAGAAATGCAATCTGATTTTTAAACAATCTAAAAAGTTATAATGACCTGAAAGGTCAAATTATCAACCTGTGTTTTTGTAAGAATTTTTTAATATAAGAAAGACAGCGAAAAAAATTCTAATGGGACACGTTAATGAAAATAAAAAATAAAATTTAGGAAAGATGAGTCGAAATGAAATCTTACAGAGTGACTTTTTGAACAAATATTACAAAGTGGCGAAATAAGCTAGTTTTGTCAAATTCAGTCATAAGATAAACTTTTAAAGCAATTAAATAACATCTTAAGCAATTATAAAGAGTGTTCATTCTGTGTTTCTCACTTCCCCAAATGCACATACTGAATGTCAATCCCACTTACTATTGCAACAACTGCTCTTCAATTGAATATCTCTGTTAATGTTCTTGAATAATTTTTTTTTACAGAAATAATGGTATTGGTAAAATCCTCAGTATGTATAAAGTTTCAATTACATTTTGATCCCTATTCTTAGAATTCAATCGACAACCTGTTTCCAATTTAGGGCAGGATTCAATATTTGGGAGGAGATTTAGCAATGATTTAATTATAAACAGATACCATATGTGACTAATTCCTAGAACTGAAAATTTGTAGTAAAATAAAGACCATAAAATTAATCACCCGAGACAACAGAAAGTGCTACACGTAGGTCATTAGAGGTCCCACATATATACATTCTGTAAGTTTGAATTTCTTGTTGAGAAACATTACCACAACGAGCTGCGTAGTGATTACCACTCACTCTATCACGCAGCGAAAAAATAATCTCTCGGACGATTGGTTCATGGCCATTGAGAAGATTTCCCATGCTCAACACTTTTCTCCAAGATTGGTTAGCAGTAGGAGGAACAAACATATTTGACAACACTTCCCTCTCAACGTCTCTTACTTCTTGTTTCTTGTCAAACTCCTGCGCAAAGATTATTGCACCAAAGATAGCAGAAATTCATGTGAGTTCCATGCTAAGAAAGATTGGAATGTTACCAAATCAACAAGGGTATTTCAAGGCATATATTGCAAGCATCTCACCTTTTCACCAATGTCCTCTGAGAAACCCTTTGCCGTTGTTTGAATATAAAAATTGTAGTAATCGCTGAAAATT
>Ga0099823_1006124_pt1 | contig 12110 bp, 7 predicted proteins | sample CowpearedBW_FD_76831 | JGI IMG/M metagenome (GOLD analysis project Ga0099823, IMG submission 76831) | Root nodule microbial communities of legume samples collected from California, USA - Cow pea red BW | ecosystem: Host-associated > Plants > Roots > Nodule | place: USA: California | collected... | reverse complement strand
TTTTTTTTTTTTTTTTTGTTTAGATTGTTTGGTTGTTTGTGTTTCTTGAGGCACTCTTGTTGAAATACAGTCATTGTGTGCAGGTGATTGTTGAGAGAGCGGAAAGAACTGACATTCCAGACATCGACAAGAAGAAGTTAGTGATCGTATAAAACACCACTTACTGTATTCATGTATATTTTTGCTTTCTCAAGGGTATTCTTTTTTCTTGAAGTTGGTTGATGCTTTCTGTAAAGATTTTGGGGCTTTCTTTTGTTTGTTGTGTCAGTAAAAATAACGTAACGGTAGTGTGGACAGTGAAAATGGACAAGTTGGAAGCAGATCAGCATCGTACAAGTGATGCTTTGTTTTTACGGTTAAAGTGAATATATTTATATTCAGTACTAGCTCAACTCCAAATATGTACAATACAACTGAACGGTGCATCTATATTTGTGACTTCAGCTTAAGGTCTACTTGGGTAAAGTTTTCCAGAAGCACTTTAGGATAAATTTCTTCAGCTAAAGGGAAAGGATTCATTCTGTTTGGTTATCATTTTTAGATTGAGCATGTGCTCTTCATGAAAAGAAAAAATTCTTGGTAAAGAGGATGCCATTTGAAGAGAGATCTCTCCCCTTTTTTCTGTTCTTTCCATGTATTTCAATTTTCACTAAAATATTTCTTTTCTTTCCTATTTCGAGTTTTAGTCCTAACTAGACACATGGAAGAGAGGATTTTCTGTAGGATTCAAAGGCTGTAAAGGAAGAGAACAGTGGAGGAAATGAGAATTCCTATCAAAGAAGGGAATTCCTCTAGTCAGGGATCATATTCGAATTTCCACGTTAGGATGGGTATCATGTAGAAATGAAGAAAGTGAAACTTCCAGCCTTTAATGGGGAAGACGTTGTGAGATTCGTCACCAGTGTGGAAACACTCTGAAGTGTAAAATACTTCAGAAGAAGTGAAATGGAGCTTTATTAGTTTGGAAAGGCTCCGTTTTTCAAGCTGATTTTGTGAGATTAAGTTAATCCCAAGTCCAAATTATTAGATGGTATCATAGTTTATCCTTGATCCCTTGTCTGGTCATCTGCGTTGCCATGCTACAAGGTAGTAGCCCTAGGCGTGAGGAAAGGTGTTTGAAAGTTGTCTTAATTGTGGTCACCCTTAGCTCACTTAGTTGTGGCTGCTTTGGAGGTGGTTGTAGCAAACTTCAAAGATATTATTTAACCCCACATCAACTAAAGATGATTTTTAAACAGAACTTATACAACTTGAATAGTCCTCACATTACCAACAAGTTTTTCAGGGTTGAGTTTATTGGTTTGCAGCTTACTCTTCCTAGCCCTGTCAACTACTTTCTGCGAAATATTTCCCTTTCTCTTTTTGTTGCATTTATAAAATATAATTGCTTAATTTAATGTAAATAATTAAATGCTAGTCACTTGTATGCAGAAGGTTATTCTATCTATGAACTAGTTTGCACCCACTTCATTACTTCGTTTAGGAAGATTTTTGCCATTGATATAGCGTTGGGTTGGACCACTATGCATAAATCTATTATTCTGTGCAGTAGTGGATTCTCACTTGGTTCTGTTTTGATGCTACAGGTACCTTGTCCCAGCGGATTTGACTGTTGGTCAATTTGTTTATGTTGTTCGTAAAAGGATCAAGGTCAGTGCGGAGAAGGCTATTTTTGTGTTTATCAATAACACATTACCTCCAACTGGTTAGTAGCCGCGACTCAAGCTGAATTATAAATTATTACGATGACAAATTCTAGTTGTACTTATAAACTGAATCTCTTGTTGCAGCCGCATTGATGTCTTCCATTTATGAGGAAAATAAGGACGATGATGGCTTTCTTTACATGACTTACAGTGGAGAGAACACTTTCGGTTCCCACTAAATTTAATAATTTATGATGAACTCTGTAAATAGATGCTGCAAGTTCTGTTGTCTATAGTCAATGCATATCCTGTTTATTGTTAATGGTATGGTTTACGTATATATTGAGCAGGATTTTCCTGCTCTTTGATTATGTGTATTGTTCTAAAAATATGAATTTCAATATATGAATTTATATTTTATGCTGACAGTTGAATTCTTTTTTTAGTGGCGGGCTCAAATTTGTAATTTTTATGAAGCTTTTAATCTGGTTTGGTTTTGGTAACGACTCAACGAGGACACTACGGTGCTTCATTGTTTTGGGGGAAAAGAGAGGAACGCCACTGATGCAGAAGAAAATAGCGACTTAGAGTAGTCCAGTGACTTCTGAGATTGGTTTTATATAACTTTTTAAAAATAATGTATTAAGCAGTTTTCAAAGAAATATTTACTTCTTTTCCAGTAAACTTTTAAAAGATTCCCAAATGTACTTTTTGAGAAGTGTTTTTATAAAGCTTCTGGAAAGCTTGCTTTGAAATGGAATTCATGTTGTTTCAGGAAAAATAAGTTGTGGTTTCGTTGTTTGAGTCATTATTGAAATTGCAACAGCTAACCAATAGCAATCAATCAATCAATCTGAAGTTTTGTCAATATATCAGACAAAGTTTCTGCACTTTATTTCTTATATATGCTGATAGTATGTTGTAGTATATCAGAAGATATTTCATAATCATATTAAATCATCTAATCAACTCATTCTCCTCTGGCATGATTTATTTGTGATTCAAGTGAGTGATAATGTCCAAGAACTAATCATTTTTGCACGGAATTGTGAGACCTCTTGTTGGATGCTTGACTTAGTAATTACTCAAGTGAAGGTTTGTACAAGTTTGATACTGGAATGGGTTGTTTTTTCCAGTAGAGCATAGTGTTTGACTAATAACTGACAATTCCTTTTGTGAACAAGCTCTACCAAAAGGAAATTTCTGAAGGTTTCAAAATTTTGTATTTTCAGAACAAATATTTCAAAATTATTTTAAAATTATTATTTTCTGATGAAAATTAGGAATTTGTTAAAAGTATTTTTAACCATTCCTTTACTCCTATCTTCTGTAATTATGTACTTGGCTCATTTCAAAAGTTGATCACATGTTTTCTTTGTATTTTAAAATAAGTTCATTTACATAAGGAAATTGTCTGATTGATCAAATTTTACATTGTGAGTTGTAATAAAATTTCATGATGCAAAAACTGTTTGAAAACAATATGATATAACGAGACTTATTTAAAGGAAAATAAAACTTCTTAACAAAGTAGATACCTTTATTTTTAACCTATTACTAATGATGCATAATTAAGCAAAACAATGACATGCTATCCTAAAAGATGTCTTAACTCGTACGCAATCAATCATGCAGTGTTAATAATGCTAAATTTAAAGAGCATCTTCCTCCATAATTAAGTAATGTCATTCAATCAACCTTAACTGTCTGATACATCTTCAATTCATTAAAAGAGGTGAAAAAAAAAGGCTACAAAACTGCTGCCATAGTGGTGAAGTAGTAGTTCACACATTATACATTAATTGGATGTACTCTTTCTTTTGCAGAGGCTTTTGAACCATTTGACACAATTTGAAGCAGTTGCTTTGACTCTGCCGAAACCACCCTTAGAACCTGAATTCTTGTTCTTTCCTGTTTCCTTCTGAGATCTTGTGACATCATCTTCCATGGCACCAATACCACCAGCACCCCATTGATCAGCCCAACTTGGAGCTTCACTTGCCATCTTTCACTGTTGTTGCCTTCACCATAAAACAATCTTAAACCTTTCAGATACGAAGAGACAAAATCTCAACAATCATTGCTACAGAACACTCTAATAGTGAGGCTTTTCTGAATTTGCAGTAGCCAACTTGAATCTTATGCTGAACGAGGGAATAATAAATTTAAGTACTTTTCTTCAAAATATGATAGATCATGAATCGGGCACGTGATCATGAATTCATATAAATTGCAAGACACATCTAATAAAATCTTTCAAATCTAGAAATACTTGGCTAGTGCATGTGGTGAAAACTTGAGACAGAAAAGCTTAAAGACAGGAGCAATACCTCCAAATGGAATGACTGAGATTTTTGATGCAGAAGAATGGTTGATGAAAGACTTCAAATTTAAAAGGTACAGAAGGAGGACTGATGGAAATGATATATATATGTATATATATTGAAATGTTATGTTACATTGCTTTTCCTTTTCCTAATTTATCTTTATCTTTTTCATAACAGGACTTGACAACTCACCTATTTGTTTGAGTATTCCCATCTGGTTAAGCAAACTATGTGCGCCATCTTTCCTAGTTTTTTTTTTAATTTGAAATAAATACTAAACCTTATCTCATAATAATAGTATAGTGTGTGAGTTGGGTAAGGTCTTTGTTGAGGCTTGGTGTGGTTTGTGAGGCATTGTCATAGAAGGCCAATGGTATTTGTCAATTCTCATCCAACGTTGTTGGACACTTTAATCAATGCATGGATCAAGAATCTTGAGACTTCTGTTTTTATATATTTTTTATAAAAAGGTATATAATTATTACTGTTTTATCACCCATACTTTTGTGGGCAAAAAGATAAAGAACATATATTCATTAAAGTATGATTAGGGGGAACACTAGTCTATGTTTAGACTACTAGTATCAACCCCTTTTCTCTGTCTGGTTTATCTTTGCTTTTAAAATTCCGAACCTTCTTTCAAAAGTTTTCTGGAAAACTTGTCTGCATAAATGGTTGTGAAATGATGCAGTAGCAGCTGTGGTAGTTCCCTCTTAATGCTCTTATTGGTTTTTTCTGATGAAAAAAAAGGTTAGAAAAGGGTAATATTGGTGAGAAGTTTGGAAGTCTTAAAAAATGAAGGTTGGAGAGTTTTGATTAATTGGATCCAACCAACCATAGGTGTGGTCCAATGCTTGCTATAAACAAAGGTTTAAAAAGAAAAAGAAAGGTTTGTGAAAAGAGAGGGTGAGAGGGGAAAAAGAACAAAGATTACATAACATGGTAACGTCTTCTGTACGAATGAGCCTGTATTTATCCAACATTAAACTAAAGTGATGCTACCTCAACCCTCTTTCAAATTCAAACCACTCGATTAAAGTTAAATTAGTATGTTTTTGGTACTCATAATGAATTAACTACTTACCTTTGCACTTGAGAATCATAATAGTTTCTTCTTCAACACTAAATCTTCGCATGTTTTTTCATAAAGAAAAAAATTAAATTAGAATATGGGTCATTTTGATCGGAGCTCAGAAAATATTATCAACTTTATATCAGTTTAGTCTTTCATTTTAAAAATGCGTGAATTTAGTTCTTCTTACCAAATTTTGTTAAATTTATTTGACATTTTAAACGTATAATATGATCATATTTGAGTTAACATTAAAGCGAACATATGTCAAACGGTGTAAATAATACAAATACTATCATAAAATATGTTTAAAACGTCAGATAAACTTAACAAAATTTGGTTAAAAGGACTAAATTCACATATTTTTAAAAATGAATGACTAAATTGATAAAGATTTCGAAAAGAGACTAATTCCAGATTTCACTGGAACTTAAAATACCAAAACCATATCTAACCCTAAAATTTATTACAACCATCTCATATCTTCACAAATCAACCCATACAAACACACTTCGTTTCTATTATCCGTCTTCGTAAAGTTCTTTGAATAATTAAATTATTAGAAGCAAACACACGCTCAAAATATGGGTTTCAATGAATCAACACTTGTATTTGTGAAACATACGGAATTTATCTAATTGTTCTTTGAAAAAATTTTAGTAATACATAAATTTTTAAAGTTTTCTTCACTTTTTAAGTTAGTAATTTTGATCAAGTCATGTTCAGTTCCTCTGTCTTGTGTCATGTTGACACTTTTTCTTATTGATGATTAGCATAACTTGTCATGTAAGTTACAAACATAAAAAAGAAAAAAATAGGTAAATAAAGTAAGCACTTTTGTCTTTAAAAGATATAGGCACAGGTGGCTATTAAAGAAATTTTCAAGTACTTCATATAATTTGTTGTCATTAATACATTCGTTATTTATTTCTTTTCTTTTTTCTTTTACTCTCATAATAACTTTTTTAAAAGATCACTCGTGATACAGCTAAATGTTATTTAACATTAAATGATATTGTTGGAGATGTTATTAGAAATGATATCAATTTACCACATATAAATAAGGGTGAACTTTATCTTAAGAGTTGTAGAATTTTAATGTTCAAATAATAGAAATTGTTGTCTAGAACCCCACAAATAATAAAGTATCGAAATGAAGACGCAAATAAAGAAGGATTGAGCTTGGAAAATACATCTCCACAACATAAATATGGTTACTTTCTATGAGACACATTGAAATTTGATGGTTTGATATATCTTAGTAGAGTTCCATACATCTTACAATATTCCTATCGGACATTAATAACTCTATTATTTAATACTTTTATTAAATAATTTAATTTGACATCTTAAGTTAATATTTTATTATTAAAAGAAAGACTTAAATTTTTGTCCACAATTCTATCCATTTTATTCATCTTAAGTTTTTGAGGAAGACGTTTTATCCACCATTCTACCCAAGTTTACTGTAATGAATTATGTTGTCTAACCACTTCAATTTTTTTCTTTACATTTCACACCTACCAACTCCCTCTCTTCCCACTTTCTCATGCTTACCAAATGAAACTTAAATTTGACTTGTACTATAAAAATAAATCTCACCCTTCTTATTAATTTTCTCAACTAATATGAGCTGTAATTGTATGTATGCTTGTCACACCATTCAACCAATTCATAAAGTTTGTAAAAATTAATCATTGAAATGGTAATATATACAAAATTTTGAATGATGAAAACCTGAAACAAAAATAAAAGTTTTATACTGTGTGACATGACCTGCACACTTTTATAATGATCAACAGTTATCTTAAAACGTCAATTTTCATGCACTTTATTATCGGACATGATAACAGTAAGCATAATAATAATATTTTGATTTTTTTTAAAGATATTAACTGTATTTTTGTGTTATTGTTTTAATTAATTTGTACTTTCTTTTTCAAATGTTTAAAAAAAATGTAATACCAAATTAGTGGCTATTATCTTTCATGTGAGTATTGTATGTTTTGTAGTGTCAATTCCATCACAGTCAATTTTATTCTTGAGAGGTGCTTTGAAGAATAAGGAAAAAACATATTTAAATTGTTTTTATTTTTAAATGATTTGAAACTATTAGATAAAGTAAAAATATATATAATATCACGTTTCTAGAATTTTTAATATTATAAAATCTCATATTAAACTTTACTTTTTATTAAAGACAAAACTGATCATTCTTTTATGAGGGAATAGTTTACATTAAGTGATTAAAAATGTAATGTAAATAGTAGAACTTTATAATAATTATTAAAATATGTGGAAAGGTAAAATCCGAAATAAAAACTCTTGAAGAATAAACTAGAAGTATTTTAACAATATATTAGGATAAAGAAATGTAAAATAACATGACTAATCCTTCTTTTGTAGTATTGTTTTCCGTGAAACTTAGGGAAAGATTCTACAGCTGAGGGTAACTGATGGTTGGATACAAGACGAAAGTGGCCAAGAAAAGAATCGTGTGTTTGTTATTGTTAATGTTGTGAATGTGAATTTTTGGCAATTCCAGACAATATGTTATTTCGGCTTCTTCAAGGAAAAAAAGAAAAAAAGAAAACTCTGTTATGGGCCTTCCCTTCCCCACCCAACCACCATGCATACGCACAATTTACAAGTTGAAAGAAAAGAATCAATGCATGTAATATAATGATTCAATGAAGATAGATAAAACAAAACTGTAAGCAAAGAAATGAAGGCTTAGCTTCTAAGAACCTTTTGGATGATTCCATTAGAAGCTCTAACCTATTATAGCTTGCAGTTGAAAAAAATTAGAAGGATATCTATCTATCTACATTAAAAACCACCTAACTAAACCATTCCTATTCTCTTTTGTTCATACTTGTCTTCTTCGCCCTGTTACTTGGACTTTCTCACGGACTTTGATTTCTTCATTTTCCGCGATTTATCATCCACACTCGTCCATGTATACCCTGCAGGAATCGCAAAAGGGTCCGAATCCAATGTCATGGAGGAGGAACATCGCTGCAGTTGCTGTTGCTGTTGCTTATTCCCCGCACCCGACACGCTGCTACTTCGTCTCAGCCACGTGGTCGAAGAGGTCGAAGAGGAGCATCTGCTTTCTGCTTTCTTTTGTTGCTCCTCTCCACTCACCAAATGTCTGGGACTGGAGAATGGAGTGTAGAATTGCTCCAGAGGTTGCAGCTCCACGAACTTTGTGAAAGTAATCACCACCCTCACTGTAGGGACCACCGGTATAGCCACCTGATCACACCAAAACCACAATTATTACTATTAATCCTAACCATTATTATTCCTCATCTGTCAAAGTATCAATCCTCACGATCTTAGCTGAATGTTGTATTAGTGGCAGACAAATCACGGTCAACACCCCGACATTGACTTCGCCATGGACGTTGGCAGTAAAGGTAGGGTCATCCGCAGTCGATTCACTACGCGCCAAACACATCCAGCACCACGTCATCATCGTGTGGGACCGTGCTATTCACCTCACATCACTGTTCATCCAAATTATTACTCATAACTCACAACATTGGCCCCACCCAAATTCTAATTCTCAGCGGGGGATTCTTCGACTATGGCCCACAACAAAAATAATACCGATAGGCTTGACAAACGGTAAAGCCAAAATAGAATCTGAGTTTTAAAATAATTTACTTATAAAAAGACTAAAAATGCTGCTATTCCCATGATGCCCTTACCTTAACGGGGAAAGTTCCCGCCGGGAACGTGGTAGTGAGTATCTCTCTGAGCCTCCTCACAGCCTTCACCTTATTGGCGAGTATGTCGAGTAACGGCAATAGCTCCTCCGTCTTCAACGGAAACTGCTCCGTTAGCCACACCGATGGCCGTAAGCTTCTGATAAACTCTTTTTCTTTGGTCTGTGGCGCAGTCACGCTTGCGCAAGATCGTCGCGGAGGTGGAGCCGTTACGTACGTTAGGTCCACGCTTTTCCTTCCCATTGGGACCCATTCTCTATCTTCTCGGACAAAACTACTGTGTCTTCTCTTGTCTGGCACGGGGAACCCGAAATTGGGATTTTCCGCAACAAGAAAACCGTCGTCGTCTTCGTCCAGCTCCAACGGCAACACCTGCTCACTCCCTGCCGTTTCAGATTCACCGCCAGCAACTTTCCTCGACCGGAAACTGAAAACCACGTTATGCATTTCGTACACCTTCGCCTTCCATTCTCCCACGCTCTCTGTTTTCTCTTGCCTTCGCCAGTTAGTTCTGCCTACAAGCTCTGCCTTCGTCACGTCCATGCCAGGACGGTACACACTCGTCTGGGAGCAGAATCCGGCGACATCGGACTCGTTCATCGGTCCGCCTGCGTTCTCAAATGCATCGAAGATTTTGCGGTCGTCCCGGTTGAGAACGAGAAGCGAACCGGGCGGGACATCGTGCGCGTGATCGCCGTCGCCGAGGAAGAGGAAGCTCTGGTCAGTGCGCTGGATTTTGAGACCGTCGAAGCCGGCGAGGGAGGTGTCAGCGCGGAGGTTGCCGTCGCGCTTCCAGATTTTGTAGGTGTCGGAGGGCGCAATCTTGCCGACGAAGGGAATGACGGAGCTCTCGAAGTGGAAGGAAATCTCCATGTAGAAGTCGCGCATGCGGCGGAGCACGGAGATGACGCGGGGGAGGCGTCGGCGCCACTTGGACCAGGCATTGCGGTGGTGGAGGCGGAGGAGGACAAGCGCAATGTCGGAGGCGCGGCGGCAGAGAGCCTCCTGTAGGGCGTTCCAGCCAGCGGAGTTCTGGAGGGAGACATCGGCGCCGGCAGTGGCGAGGGCACGGGCGGCGAAAAGGTCGTTGAGGCGTACGGCGAGGTGGAGAGGAGTTTCTCGGTAAGGAACGTCGCGGCGGTCGAGTAGGGCGGAGATCTGATCAGCGATTTTTTCCTGCGCGAGGGAATCGGATTCGGTTTGGATTAGAGAAGGATCGGGGAGACGCGGGAGCGAGGAGATGATTCTGGAGAGAGTGGTGTGATCGGCCAAAACGACAGCGTGGTGGACTGGACTGTGGGCGTAATTCTGTGGTTTTATGATGGGAGCAGTGTTCGACTTTGCCATGCTTTGTGATGAAGAAGATTTTAGAGTTTAGTAGTGACAGTGTTATTATCTTATGTTATGTTATGGAGTGAAGGGTATTATGGTCCGAATGCAATAGGCGCGGCTTTTTGTAAAAACCAAAGGGAAAGGGACACCTTGTTGAGATACTCCTTCACCTGTCACTTTTCGTCCTTTCATATTCCTTAGGCTTTTTCCACTTTCACACTCAACACACCTTCCACTCCAACTATTCAAAATTTTACATTCAACATACATTCAAACCACACAATAATCCCTTCAAATCATGTTTTTTACTCTTAACTCTCTTCACCTTCTGAATTGAAAACAAAAAAGGTAAATATTGGTAAGAGATGTGGCATGGATGAATCTGCTTTGAATGTTAGGGGAAAAGGGTATTTGTTCCCCCATTTTTTTCAAATTTTTAATTTGTATAATTCTTTAATTTCTTTTATGAGGTAAGTTTTTTAAATAATTAATTTTTTTATTTGTTTTCGCATATACAAATCATCTATTTATTTTTCAGTATTATTTTTAAAATAATGCATTTTTCTCCTTAAATTTTTCTTTTGTCTTTGTTTCTTTGACATTGTTTGTGAGACGTACAAAGTTGGACTTATTGTCTAATTTTTAGAAAATTAACGTTGCATACAATGTGCGCACTTAAAATTGGTTTCTAGATGGTCAAAATGATCACGATAACTTGTTTTCCTCCAATTTTCAATAATTTGATACTAAAATGTCTATGTAAAAATTATATGGATGGTAACATAATGTACGCTTAATTTTTTTATCATAAATCTATGAATTTTTTTTATAACATGTAAAATTAATACCGGACCATTACATTTTTTTTATGTTGGATGAATCGTTTTCCAAAAACCTAGAATAAAACAACTAAAAAAAATTATAATTCATTCTGATAATTATTATTAAAATTACTCGTTATTAAAGTTGAACAATCCTTATATTTATTTTATTTAATCAAAGAAAAATTAATAATTTAATATAAATTTATAATCCGAATACTTCCTTCTCATTAACCTGCAACCTAATCAATTATATTCGACTAATATAATAATATAAATTTAAAATATTAAATTTATATTATATTAACAAGATCCAACTTCATCTATGGTGAGGTGAGGCCTCATGTCTCTTTTTATTTCCACAGAATATTTGGTTGTATTATTGAATAATTTGGTGATATTGGTAACAGTGAACATGCAATACGACAGTAAGGTTGTTGAACATGACTTTTCTTCAATTGGAATATTGGAGTCAATTTTATTTTTCTCTTTTTTAGTATTTTGTTAATTTATTTGTTTTATTAGTATCATTTCAATAATTAGATCAACTGTACACAGGTCAGAGTGTAGAGAAAAGTTAAATTAGACTTAGAGCATGCCAATTTCATCCACTACCTGAATTTAATTTTTAATTAGGATATTTTGATTGCCCTTGTCCTATTTTGTTTCATAATAACTTGTATTATCTTCTTTCATAACAAGCAGTGTATAAAGAATCTTATATGATAATAAATTATATTCATAAGTTAAGAATCATTTGCAGCATAATGTTTTATTGGTCAACATTTTTTACAATAAAATTAATCCGGACCACTTAACTGCGTCCGACATTAAAAGTAACTGTGTTGAATTTTGACCCAAATAATGCAGCTACAATTATAGTCATTGTCTATCTATCATTGACTTACTTATTTATAATTAATATTTGAAGCTGTTAAATTTGACCAGTAATTATGTGGTTGTTGAAACATTTGGTAGATTATTTATGCATCCATCTACCTATTGTAAAGGTATTTTTATTTTTGTAACCGATTGAATCAATAATAATTTAGTTGTAAGTCAAATTTTTCATAAAAGTACATAATTATATAAAAAAGTTAAATGCATTGTAAAATGTTAACGGAACAAAGAGAAGGGAAATATATATATATATATATATATATATATATATATATATA
>Ga0099823_1006123_pt1 | contig 12110 bp, 6 predicted proteins | sample CowpearedBW_FD_76831 | JGI IMG/M metagenome (GOLD analysis project Ga0099823, IMG submission 76831) | Root nodule microbial communities of legume samples collected from California, USA - Cow pea red BW | ecosystem: Host-associated > Plants > Roots > Nodule | place: USA: California | collected... | reverse complement strand
AAATAAATTATAATTGTTTACATTTTAGATTATAATACCAAATAAAATTTCATGAGAACCAACACATTTATTAAATTTGCAAACATTAATGAAACCTAGTTGATAAAATTTAAAAATATTTTTTTAAAATATAAAAGGAAAACAAATATTCAAATTAAAATATATTTTAAATGTTTATGTTACTTTAATCTTTTTAATTCTAATGAATCACCTTTTTATACATTAATAAAGGATATAATACATTACTTGATCAAAATGATACAAAAAACAAATAATAGTCATATTAATAAAATTTTAACATAGATCTTGTATCTTTTGAATTTCAATTATTTTGGATAGTGATAAAAAAATATTCATGACAATTACATTGAATTTTTATATTGTAGAAAATAAAAATTATTTATATAATTATAGTGAAAAAATTACAATATGATTGATAATGAGTAGAAAATAAAAAATAATTAGATAAAATATATCGAAATAGTATTCTACATAATGAAAATAAACAACAAATAAAAATATTAAAAAATTAACAAATGTTTACAAAAAATTTGAGAGACCATTGAAAGAAATCGCACAAAGAAAAACAAATAAATAATTAAGGGTATGATAAGTTGAAAAATATCTCAAATATCTAAGAAAACTTTTCAAATATAAATATAGATACTCAATGGTTGATAAATAACAAAAATTGTTTTAGCGAAATAAAAGAGTTTTTCAAATGAAACAAAAACTAATAATAATAAGTAAAGTTTTTTTTTATATCACCTAGTAAATTGAGAGTATTAAACATTCTCATGTGAAAGAAGAATATATAATAAATAAAAATAATAAAAAATAATAAAAATATTCAAATGTGAGACATAAAAAAATTTTAATTGACATACATTTTTTTAACATAATTACATAAAAGTTATGATAAGTGTAAGTTGAAAAATATAATTGAGATGCGAATGAGTTTTATGAGAAACCAAATAATTAGAAGAAATAAAAAATAATATATATATATATATGTGGTTACTTAATTAATTATGAATATTCTAATAATTTAAACGGGGACGAGTATTATGACGGGGATATATACATTTCCATACCCAATTGAAAAAGTTGAGGATTCTCTATACCCATACTCAGTCAATGCGGGGATTCCCGTCAAAACGAGAACGGATTCGAACAATACCCACGGAGACGAATTTATTTGTCATGTCTATATATAACCCCATTACAAGATTTGCATGATAGTTAAATAAATTTTAACCAATTATAGAATTTATTTGTTATCTTGTGAAATACCATAAAAAGTAGGGATTGAGTGAGTAGTGGAAAGGGGAGTGTGAGAAGTAATTCCCCTGTTGGGCTTCAGGAAGTGGGAGCTGACCTGGACTGGGTTTCCAAAAGCCCTATTTTTTAACGGCTCAAACTCCGTCCATATTAGACGTTAATGAGAATAATAATAAATAGTTAATTAAAATTAGCAGAAAATAATAGTACTAATTGCTGCGTATTATGCAGCCTAAGTATAACTGTAAAACTGCATATTCCACCCCACATTTTTGATTCTGTTTTGAAGAGAGAACGAGGGAAGGTTTTGAGTTTGATATTGGCAAATGATAAAGCGCAGCAACTAGAGACCTATTGAAGAGTGTTTGCGTGCGTTCTCTTCTGCTGTGTTCGAAGTTCAGTTTTCAGATTTCGCCACGCAAACCCTAACGCTTCGAACTTGCAATTGCTTCGCTCAATAGGGTTATTTATTATTATTAATCTTATTTTCTTATCATTCGCTTTTCCAATTAGGTTCCCATTCAGTTGTTATGCATTCCCACCAATGATTCCACACCATTAATTTAATTAGTTTTGCAGATTTTGACCAAAACGAGCTGTGTAATACACTGGTGGAATTTGATAAGTAGAGTTACGATGGATTTTGACGAGTATGAGTATTTAGAGAAAGCAGTTGAAAATGCTGAAGTTAAGAAGGAGAAGCATAGGGCTAATGGTAGTGATAGAAGTGTGAAGTCTGAAGAGAGAGGGCATGGTCGGAGTTCTAAGCATAAGAGTGGTGAGAAGGATGACGAAGACGTTGAACTCCATGCCAGGCATTCAAAATCTGGAGAGGATTCCCGCCATTATGAGAGGAAGAGAGAAAGAAGCTCCTCTCGTCACGGTTTGCAGTACAGAGATGGAGAAAAGGAGAAAGATCAGCACAGAAGCTCTGGGGGCAGTAGGGATAGGAAGAGGGATAGGGACAGAGACCACGAGAATAATGATAGGAAGAGAGGTAGGGAGAGAGAGAGAGATCGCGAGCGCGACCAAGAAAGGGATAGAAGGGACCGAGGAAGTGAGAGTGAGCAGGAACACCGCAGCAGAAGTAGATCCGAAAGGCATCGGAGTGATCTGGATGACAGAGACAGAGAAACAATTCTTGATAAAGACAGAGAAATAAGCCGGGATAAGGATTTCGGAGACAGAGAAAGGGCGAGGGAAACAAGGGAACGGGTTAGAGAAAGCAGGTATTCTTTCACGTTAAAGTTTTATTAATTTTAGCTGCTGTGGTAGATTATCCATAATTTTGTCTGTGATTGTTATCTAGCTACCCTAGATTTTTGTTTCCTATTGACTTCCTACATCCATTGTGAACAGGGATTATGTATATAATGATTTATTTTCTGCTTCATCTCATCTAGAGAGTTAACCTCCTCTGTCTGACGGGCATGCTGTGTGATATATACGTAAACAGTATTCCCATTTTCCCTTTAGCAGAGCATTGGACATGAAAAGGATGCACAAATATCACTGACTTGAAAGCCACTTAATTAATGATGACCAGAGTATGTTTGGACAAACATTTTCATAAGGACTCCTAGGAGAGAAAAATATGAAGAAAAAAATAAAATTGACTTCTCTGAGTTAAATTAACCTATGTACAAGGTAAAAATAAGAGTTTGGAGATGTTACACGAAAGAGTTTGTATATAGCTTATGCATGGACTAATTTTAACTTAAGGAGAAATCAATTTCATTTTTCTCTCCTAGAAATCCTTGTGGAGAAGCTCGTCATCCAAATAGATCCTAAAATTCCTTTGGCTTTCTGTATAAAATCCTCTATTGTAGATAGTTGTATGCAATCTTGAAACTCCTTCACCTTCGTCATATTCGTTGTCGAAATGTGATTCCTAAATTTCATGTCTGTAAATGTGACATGAACAATTTGTAGGTAGGGGACTATGTTTAATATCAATATGGGATAAGTTATTCTTTTAATCTGAAATTTTAGATATGTTGCGAAGTAGTAGATATAGAAACAGTAACATTTTCCACTTCTGCTTTTAATCCGTTAATTCCCGTATACTCTGTGTACATGCTCAGGTACTACTATATAGAACACAGACACACTTCTTTAATATAGCTTAAACTTTTAGGTAGATTGTTAATTCAATTTAGGATTGTAATTTACTTGACTAAATGATTTGGAGTTTGATCCTCATGGTCATTGGTGCATAGTTCTAGGACAGCCCCATTCGTGGCCTTGAAATTTATCTATAATTGATTTTAATGTCTGGGAACAGAATACAATATACAAGTTGTTTCTGCGCCCTAGATTAATCATAATAAGCTTTCCAGGTCCACTTGCTTGTTAACGTATTCTTTCATTTACTTCCTTTCTTCTATTTCATTTATTTTATCATATTCAGAATCCTTATTGTCAATGATATAGTTATGCTTACAGTAATAGCTTTGTTGAGTCATTGATTAGATTTAGTATGGTGAATTTAATAGGCTGAGGCAATGGTGCCAAGATCAAGACCTTGGTATTTGGGTGAATCTTATTATTTAATTTTTAGTTTGTGTTGAACCCATTTTATGCACTTTAAGTTATGCAAATTCATATATATTATCATATGTAGTATAGTTCTGTTAATCTTAGGTGATCAGAAATGTGTTATCCTCTTGGCTATGAAGTTTAATCACCTACTCGTTTTTATAAATGGTGTTTATTCTTTGTCCTGCTTTACCTGACATCATTGTTCTTTGCATTTGGTGCTCATGAGTTTGTCTTTGTTTGTGAACTAGGTTATTCTCTTGTCTCTCATCTCTATTTTGAGGATCGTTGTAGGTTTGTTTTACTGTTTGCATTGATTATAATATCTAATCTGGATTTGAGAATGGTGGTTTTTTAATTGCATATAGTTAGTTGTTCTGTTTAACAGCATTATAGCTTCTGAATATTGAATGTTAGTTTCTAGGAACACGTGGATATGGTATAAAGGTCATCAAATGATCTTTGCCGAGGTACTGGAGCCTTAGGTCATTGGTTTCAAAAGTTTCTCCACCTCCCAGAATCTATTTGAAAGTATGCATTGTAACCATTCATTGTTTGAATGGTCGTTGTAGTGGTGGCGGTGATGCCATGCTGTTTATAATCCTTCCCTCTTGAAATTAGTTGCTTAATTGCATTTATTCTGTTGCAGAAATGCTGGTGATGGAGTAATGGGCAATGCTTAAGAGAAGCAATTCATCTTCTGATGCCTGTGGACAAAACCAATGTTCATTTGGCTACATGTTGATCACAGTTTTTGTCACTGCATGTAATAGATTGGTGTCAATGTGATTAATTTGGGAAATATTAGATTTAGAAAGTTCTGCATTTCATAGCTTTTCAATTTTGTTATATCAATTCGTTCATGGGGTTTTTGAGTGAATGAAGTCCACTAAAAAAATGCTCTAGCCTTAAACATCAGATAAAGTCCCAAGAACTAGTTTAAAATCTACCATCAGATAGAGTCCAGCAATTCTGTTGTTCATGTCCAGAACTGGGTGCTCCATTGCAACATTAATTTTTTTGTTCACATCACTGGCACCTTGCTTTGATCAATGTGATTAAAGGCCTTTATGTTTTATATTATTGGATTCTATCGATTTACCGATTGCATGGGTAGGATGGGTTTTTTATGTACTATGCTGTCCTGTTGCTGTTGATTCTTTCCTTCTGTTTAATCACATCACTAGTCATGTCCTATATAAAACTAGATTTTGTGTATTATGAAGGTTGCATTCACTTTATGCTTATGGTTCTCTTACTCGGTATATATAAGCTTTTAACAGGTTTCAACTTAATGCAATTAGGTCCCTCACACTCTCGTACTGCCATCAATCCAAGTTGGTGATGCTGTTTCAATATAAGATTTTGTTTTATTTATAGAAGGTACAAAATCTCGTGTTAATAGCAATTGGATGACATTCATTCCCCTTTAATTACCGTTTCCATCAATCCACGGGTTTGATTCTTTTTTAGTTCAAGAAGTAAAGTCATAAATTAAAACCTGTTACCTGGGGATTTCATGTTAACTTAATTTAGTTCCCTGCAGGCCTGTGTTCACGTGGGGGCTTTATACATGTAAAGACCATTTGCTGCCATGTTGCGAATTTAAGGAACATGAAAATTTTGTGTTGGGAAATATGGTTTATGCAGTAGTTTGTTAAATATATGTTATCATTATTTTCAAATCTGAACTGCTATAAAGAGATTGCATGCATCCCAACAACTTGGGCTATAATTTTGTCCTTTTATCATATTGTAGGCGACATAAAGAGAAAAAGGAAGAAGCTACACAACCTGATGCTGATCCTGAAAGAGATCAAAGAACTGTGTTCGCCTATCAGGTATTCCAAATATAGCTGGAAGGCAATCACATGATCTGTTTCTAATACTTCATTAATTGCCAGATCTAATCTTCAAAACATTTTCACAGATTTCTCTGAAAGCTGATGAAAGAGATGTATACGAGTTCTTCTCAAGGGCTGGCAAGGTCATACTATATTTCACTTTGTTTGCTAACAACAAAATTGCTTTCCTATGCTACTGTAGCTGGGTTTGATTTGTAGTTTAATACATGAGAGTGAACTCTGGAACAATTATTGAAAAACTGTTTGTTTTCTTTTGACATTTTTATTGTAATAGATCCTTGTCTCCCTTAAATAATGTAAGAGAACAAACAAGAGATTGCCAGATGAAATAAATCTCAGAGGCATGTAATGCATTTCTCTGACAGTTTCAGAAGCAAATCTATTCTTCTTAATGACATAAATTTGTTTTAATTCCTTGATAGTGTAATGAATTATGCACATCAATAAATCCTATGGTACCTCATGTTAAGAAAATGTAAACTGCAATATGCATGTCAAATTACGTTCGAATGATGTGTCACCTTATTACTTACAGATAGTGTATATAGTTTTGCATTGTTAGCTGTACCAGATTTAAATTTGTACCTTTTTGATGTGTGTCTTATTTTTCCCTCCCCGTCCTTCCCTTTTTCTTTATACTTTGCAAAAAGTTGGAGTTTTTCGACATATATTTCATTGACATATCTAGTTTACTATTTCAAGGTACGAGATGTTCGTTTGATTATGGACCGCAATTCAAGGCGTTCTAAGGGTGTTGGGTAAGCACAAGACAACCGTGATCTGAACTAAATTAACTTTGTACCTCTTAGTTATGTATGAAAAAAGCAACATCAAATGGAAGGAGAGTTAACAATTGCACCTAATCTTTGATTTGTTCGAGTTTGTACAACTTAGAATTGGTCTAAATTATTTTTTTATGAATTCTGTGAACATTAACTTAGGATTTAACAAATATATGACCTGATATTTTTGTGAAGAAATCAGACGTGAGTATTAGAGAATCTAACCTCGATTTTTCAGTCTTAGAGGGCTCCTAGTGTTGTGGACCGTGACAAATTTATGCCAAGATCCTATTAATTAGGGATATCTTTATTTTTATTTTATCAATTAGGAGAATTGTTAAGGATGTCTTTGTAGTCTTTTTAAGGACAGACTTGATTGAAAATTTGTGAGCGAGAATTTTACTTTTTCAGAAAAGCTTGTATTAGTAGTTTAGGAAGCGCTCTCATGGTTGAGTGTGCTTCTCACTTCCTGTAGGTCAGTAGAAGGAGTCTTTCGAGTCTACATCAGTGTTTTAATCTTTCACAAAGGTCCATAAGCAGTGATGGTATAAATTAACTCCTTTAATGTTCTTTCCTAATGTTCTCCTGCATATGTACGTATGCACGCATACATGTATGTGCGAAAGTATATCTGTGATAGAACTTGTTTGATCCAAAAAAGAATGATTTTTATTGATGAACCCTAGATCCTGAATGCCGAGCCACTGTGGTAGCAGCCTCGGACTAGGTTTAAACTCCCTCACTAATTCACACCTAACTGGCTATAAACAGCTATCTATCAATCTGATGCCTAAAGGTATAAATCTCTACCATGATAACAGTCCTTGTTATTTTCCGTTTTATGATGCATATAAAGACCAGGGTTTGTATTTACATTATAACGTGACCAGGTCAATAATTATAATCACTTTGTCAATTGTTGTATATATTTTAAGGTAGACGGTGTAAACCTCATATTTTTTGGATTTGTATATGGCTGTGTAATGCTTTCTTTTATGCAGGTATATTGAGTTTTATGATGTCATGTCTGTTCCAATGGCAATTGCACTTTCAGGCCAACCTCTCCTTGGTCAACCAGTGATGGTGAAGCCGTCAGAAGCAGAAAAGAATTTGGTTCAGTCCACAACAGCTGTTGGTGGATCCACTGGACTTATAGGTCCTTATTCTGGGGGAGCAAGAAGGCTCTATGTTGGGAATCTGCATATCAGTATGAGTGAAGCTGATATTCGTAAGGTGATCACTTGTTTATTTTGTCCTTGGAAAATTATTGGTGCATTTTTGTGAATGAGTTTCTAGAACTGGTTGACTTAAAAGGGTCTTCAACTTATGATGCAATGCAATAGTTGAATGAGGTCACTCCCTTAACTGATAAATTATCTGCTCCTTTTCTTTTTCCCTTGCTTCTTCCTTTCCTAATGTTACATTTCTTTCTGATTACTTGAAAGTCAATATTTTTCTTTCGTTTGCGGTTTGATAAATAGTGCACATTCCAATCGATTGTATTATTCTTTTAAACTCCTTTGTTAAATTGTATAGGTATTTGAAGCATTTGGTCAGGTTGAGCTAGTCCAGCTGCCTCTCGATGAAAGTGGGCACTGCAAAGGTTTTGGCTTTGTACAGGTGAATTTTGTATCTAGTAGCAATAATTAGGCAATTGCTCACTCTACGTGGAAACTTTTATTGCATTTAAACCAAAATAGAACTTCCCTAGGGACCCACTGGAGTCATGATCTACTCATGAATGAAGTTGCTACTGGGTTCTGATGCTATCATACTACTGGCTTTACCATAATACTTTTAGCAAGCTGCACCTTTTCCAACTATGTAGGTTAACTAAACTGTTTACTGTAGTTTGCACGCCTTGAAGATGCCAGAAATGCTCAGAGCTTGAATGGTCAATTAGAGATTGGTGGTAGAACAATCAAGGTACTGTTGAATTGTTCATAAATTTAAGTTTGGTAGATCTTCTTTTACTAAAATTAGGCTTTATAATTTTGGGTCCTATTAAATTTTGTACAATGTGAATAGTTGAAAACTAGTTGAGTAGTCATGCATTCTGATTCTTGTTAAGTTTGCATCTTGATCTTGTGCTACGTCTAACTGAATGCATAGACTGTGTGTAGCAAACTAGTTGAGTAGTCATGCTTTCTGATTCTTGCAGTTAGGTTGCTGAACTGATGGAGTCTTGATTGAACCCTTATACCTTTTATATGCTAAGTTGCTATCCTTCGAAAGAATTTATTTTTCCAGTTAGTGAATCTTGGAGATTTTATTTTACTTAGGATGGGCAAAGTCTTGTAGTTTGTACTCATTTTTGTTACCTCGGGCTAGGGTAATGTATTATTGTACTAGAATAGTGCTAGAAGTAAAACAGGAACCGTAAGACCAAGGAATGTATATCTTTGGGGTTTTTGTTTTTCATTTGAACTTCACTTTATTTATCTGTATGTAAACTTTCAGTTGCTGTTACTGATCAATCTGGAATGAATTAGGTATCGGCTGTTACTGATCAAACTGGAATGCAAGAGGTTGGAGGAAATACTGGTGATTTTGATGATGATGATGAAGGAGGTGGCTTGGTAAGTTTCTGAAGAAAATTGGTTATGAACTATTGAAATTTTACTAAATTACGCATCCCCCTGATGTTTAGATTCCAACATGGAACTCCACCAAGCAGTCTAAGTTGAAGCAGTCACATCTCATAACAGATTAATCACATTCCAGTGGTGTGGTTATACTGTAATTGAATTTGAGTGCTCTATTATTTTGTGCTGGTGTAATCTAAACTTCATTTCAAATATATATAGGAACTTGAACGAGTATTCTGAGATTAGTACTTGGGAACTAGTGCTAGCTAAATACTTCACATGTTTTAAACCTGAAAGATTGGTGTTTCATGTTCTGAAATCTGAATATTGGAAGATTGGATTATTTTTGTTGTAGTGTTTTTTAATCTTAGTAACTGCGAAAATTATATTATCAAATGGTCTGCTGTAAGTGATTACTAGGTTTGAATTTAGACCCTGCTTCTTCAGCGGATTATATTAATATAGTGCTTTAAATTGAAGTATATCGAAATTTTCTTTTGCACCCGAAAGAAGTCTCCCTCCTCCTCTCCCTATTTCTTTTGACAAATACAGAATTACAATGATATTGATATTCAATAAACGACGATGGATGTGAATTATCTTCACCAAAATATTGATTTCTGTTTTGAAAATTTGTTGGTACTTTTTTTTTTTTAATTTTATTTGTTGATTAGAAGTCTCACTGTTTTAGCTGACCGTTCTGAAATTTTCAGTCCTTGAATGCATGTTCTCGAGCAATACTAATGCAGAAGTTGGATCGTAGTGGCACTGCATCAAGGTTTGTCCCCTGCCATTTTGGCTTTTCCCATGTGAAGATCAATATTAATAATCATTATCTCACTCGTGCATTTCTTGACAGCATGGTTGGTTCCCTGGGTAATTCTGTTGTCAACAACACAGGTCTTAATCTACCAGCAACAGGAAATATACTTGGAGCTGTGCCCGCGGGTTCTCCCCTTTCTTCTATTCCTGCAGTATCTGGGTTGGCAGGTGGAGGTCTCCAAATTCCCATGGCTACAATTCCTACTATTGATACAATCGGTGTTCCAAGTGAATGCTTAATGTTAAAGAACATGTTTGATCCCGAGGACGAGGTGGTTACATTGCACCTGTACTTTGTATTTTTGTTTCATATTTTTTTGTCTAATAATATACGGGCTTGATGTGCTGTAGACTGAACCAGATTTTGATTTGGATATTAAAGAAGATGTTGAAGCAGAATGCTCTAAGTTTGGGACGTTAAGACACATATATGTTGATAAGTGAGTAAACTAGTAATCATTGTGCTCATCTTTTAATTGTGAGACTACAAGTTTGTGGCGTTTTCATGTATTTATTATTTTAATGATCATCAGGAAGAGTGCTGGTTTTGTCTACTTACGTTTTGAAGAGACCCATTCTGCAATAAGTGCTCAGCGGTCCTTGCACGGACGATGGTTTGCTGGGAAGATGATCACTGCGAGCTTCATGGTACATTTCATCGCCTTTATTCCTCTATTTTATTTTTTGAATATCCGCAAAATTGATGAACATCTTAAATCCTGTTTATGCTGGCAGGTGCCTCAGTCATACGAGGATAAATTCCCAGACAGCAGATAAACTGATGAAATAATCATCTTCAGAATTATATAACAGCTTTTACTTGTCTTGGATTGGCTAAAAGGTGCTGTTTATAAAACTTGCATAATTTTTTGGGGTGTTGGTTTTCTATAAGAGTCTGTTACAGTATTACTGTTGTGGCTTGGCAGTGGTATTGATTGGAACAAGGGTTTTTTGATGCTACAAACATTGATGTAATTCTACTTCGGCTGATGCCAATCACAGTTTTGATGTATTCTCACTTTCTTTGTGGCATAAGCCTGAAAGGAACCCCCATAATCGGTTGGTCAACATGTTTCGGTCACTAGTACATTTTTGCTAACTACTGTCTATTTTTATTTTATATTTTTACTTCCTCTGTTTCCACTAAAAAAGAATCACAAGAGTAACAAAAAGTTTAATAAATATTTTAAAGCTAAGGAAATAACATATAAAAATGCGGTCCTAGTTTAAACAGAACTCGAACTCGAATTAAATGTCACAACTTATAATCAGTTGGTTGAACTCAGTAAATCCTCGGATGAAAAATTGTAACTACGTATTCATTAAATCTTGTTTTTAAAACTTAAAAATGAATACTATACAGTGTAAATTAAAATGAATACTGCAACATTAAAGCATGGAGTAAACAAGGGGTTTAATTAGAGTAGCGAGAGTAAGAAATAAGTTATGTGTGAATGTTATATGAAAAAGTATTTCAGGCAAGTGAGAAAATTTACTTACAAAACTCTGTTTTACTATTTTCATTTATAAATCATAGTAAATAAATATATGTAACTAATTAAAAATTAAGTGATATTTTTCTTGTCAAACAAGAATATCATATCAATCATTTATTCATTGATTCCAACTCAAATTCTATATTCTCATTAAATTGCCCCTATTGGAGTGTGACACACTGCATGACGACGTTACATCATAATGCCCCCAAGCTAATAATATAATACCCAACACTACACTACCTTCTCACTTCCTTCCCCTCAAATACGCTCACATCTTACGTATCTCTTTCATCACCCCACCCTCCTCGTACAAATACACACATATAAATACTATTTATCGGCATCACTGGATCCAATTCAAGGGAGAGAAAGAGAATTAGTAATGGAAAGAGAATTAGTGGAAGATATTGTGATTGTGGGAGCTGGAATTGCTGGCCTCACAACATCCTTAGGACTTCACAGGTATCTTTTCCACTTCCTTCGCTCTCAAACCATTTTTCTATGTCTTCATCATTACTTTATGTTTCATTTATATTCACAGGTTGGGCATCTCAAGTTTGGTGTTGGAATCTTCGGACAGTTTGAGGGTCACTGGCTTTGCTTTGTCCATATGGCAAAATGCTTGGAAGGCTTTGGATGCTGTCGGTGTCGGAGACATCCTCCGCCACCAACATCTCCAGCTCAATGGGTATATACATTCATCCACACCTTTTAAACTTTTCTCTTAGTATTTTT
>Ga0099823_1006120_pt1 | contig 12114 bp, 9 predicted proteins | sample CowpearedBW_FD_76831 | JGI IMG/M metagenome (GOLD analysis project Ga0099823, IMG submission 76831) | Root nodule microbial communities of legume samples collected from California, USA - Cow pea red BW | ecosystem: Host-associated > Plants > Roots > Nodule | place: USA: California | collected... | reverse complement strand
TTATTTTTTTCATTTATGATTTTAGAAGTCCATGTTTCTCCTATAATTGTTGTTTTCATTAATCTAATAAAAAAAAATCATCTTCCCGTATAGTATTATTAAAAAATTGAAAACTAAAGAAAACATTGTTGTGACACGGTGTAATTAGGTTGCCATAAGCTATGTCATAACTTAATTTATAAAATTTATCGGTTTAATTATGTCTTTGGTCCTTATTTTCATAGGAAAATTTCAATTTGGTCCTTCTATTTTTTTTATCTCAATTATGTCCCTGTTTTTGGAAATTTGATCTCAATTTAGTCATTTCCGTTAGTGGTACAGTAACAGTATTAAATGGGATGTCATGTGTCAGTTCCTGGATTTTTTAATTTTTTTTTAAATTTTATTTATTTTTTGAATTTTTATAAAAAATAAAAATTTGCCACATGGCAGTGACAAAGTGATGTGGCAGTGATAATGTCACGTGACAGTATTATGCCAAGTGGCATTTTCTCATTCTCAATTTAGTCCTTGTATTCTAATTTTTGTCTCAATTTAGTCTCTATTTTTGTAGAAATAGTGTTATTTCCTCTCTCTCCAAATTGAAACAAAAATTAATTTTTATATAAATGTTATACAAATATTTTTATTAAATTTGATATTTTTATTCAAATTGATATTTTTATTATATATTTTTAACATAACTAATTTTATTTAAATTTGTTTTTCACATTCAACTTTACTTAAAATTGTTTTCTAATTTTAAATTTATGTGTTTTTTATTTTTACATGAACTAGTTAAAATTATTTTTAAAATTTTTATAATTGTTATTTTTAAACCAATTCAAACATTTGTGTACAAATTATTGAACTTTACACATTTTAAAAATATACAATTATTTAAAATATAAATTCAAATAAAAAAATAATATTAAAGTACAATATAATAAAATATCAATATAATTTATGGATTTTTTTCTATTAACTTTATTTTCTATTAACAACTTTAAAACAATTTTAAATAAAGTTCAATGTAAAATATTAATTAAATAAACTTAATTTTGCTAAAAATATTTACTTGAAATATCAATTTTGATAGAAATATTTGTGTACATTTATATAGAAATTAAAATTGATTTCAATCTGGAGAGGGACAAAATTGCTCAATTTTTACAAAATTGGGACTACATTGAGACAAAAATTAAAATAAAGGGACCAAATTGAGAAAATGAAAATGACATCTTACAAAGAAGTGACATGTATCATTGTCAATATCACATCACTCTGTCATTACCACATGGCACGATGACAGCTTCATACGTGCTATCTTAAGATAATTTCATTAGATATCTTATTTTTATCTATATTATTATTGTTATTATTATTATTATTATCATTATTGTTATTTTTTTTATTATTGTTGTTATTATTGTTATTATAATTATTGTTGTTGTTGTTGATGTTATTGTTATTATTATTGTTATTGTTATTATTACTATTGTTATTGTTATTATTGTTATTGTGATTGTTATTGTTATTATTGTTGTTGTTATTGTTATTATTATTATTGTTATTATTGTTATTATTATTATCACAAGATATTATTATAGTGGTATTATTATTATTATTCATGTGTATTTGGGTTTTGCTAATATTTCTTTTATTATAAACCCAACACCTTTTGTTTATTTTCTACACGAGGAAGATTAATCCCAAACCCATTTTTATTATATTTAATGTGGTAACAGAGCCACGGGTTCCAATCCTAGGAATTTGTGGGTTATGAGTCCACCATGCTTTTGCAAATCTTTATATGGTCTAAAATAGTACTGGTTTGGCAAATTTTGCAATGTTGTTCAACATTTAGTATGACTCAGTGTGAGGTAGATCATTTAGTCTTTTATCGTCACTCGAGGATTGAATGTGTCTACTTGATAGTATATGATGATGAAATCATCCTTACAAGCAGTGAAACTGTTTGACACATGTTCGGTTCAATGTTAGCTGAGAAACGTGTTTGAAACATCAAATAAACTTAATGAAATTTGGTTAAAAAAACTAAATCTACACATTTACAGAGTTGAGGGATTCAGTTGGGTCAAGGTTTTCAAGAGAGACTCATTCTAATTTTCACTAAAAGTTGAAGGACAAAAACATATTTAACCCTTGATATTAGTGTTGGTTTAGCCTTCACTTTATATTTATTGGGAATATATTTTTAAATTATGCACGTCTTTGCTACACCTCTAGTATTTTTATTTATTTAAATTCTTATGTAACTTATTTTTTATATTCAAAATTGTTTCATGTTAGATGGGCTTAACCCACTCTAGAATATATTATTATTTTAATATTGGTTTAGAGTTGGTCAAACCGACTTTTATATTGTGTTTGGATGAGGGATTTTAACAATTATAAGAAATTAAAATGTCTAGTAATTAAATTACTTGCAATTGAATTCTCTTGATTTCTTAAGTAATTGAAATATTTTAAATTTCAATTCCTTGTTTGGATAAATACTTGAATTTCTATTTTATGGTGAACTCAACACTATCTTTAAGTCTAACTTAACTTAGCTCGATCTTCAATTCGGTACGAGTCGTCTTGACTTTTGGTTCAAGTCGACCTTCAGTCTGACTCGATCTTTGGCCCATCCCAGGTCAGCTAGGCTTGACCTTTGGTCCGACCAGAGCTGATCTGGCTCAACCTTCGACTTACTTAACATGGTTTGACCTTCAGCCTGGACCAGAGTAGCTTGACCTTTCGGATGGGGCCGACCCGACTCGATCTTTCGAATGGGACCGACCCAGCTCAACCTTTCGGATAGGGTTAACCCGGTTTGACCTTCGGCTTGGGCTAGCTCGACTCGACCTTCTATTCAACCCAACTTGACTTTTTGGACATGCAAATTTTTTTTGTCCTAAACAATTACAATTTCACAACTTCGAGAATTTCAATTTTCTTCTTTTTCTTTTTTTAATGAATTTCAAATTCTACTATTTTAGTTATTTGAAATACGTTCTTTAAATTTTTTAATTAAAATTTCCTTTTAATTTTCTCATCTAAATATCATATTTTCATTGAAAGATTTTTAAATTCTTCAAATAAATGAGTTATAGCATTATAGCATTCCAAATTTTGCCCTCTATTTTTCATTGAAGCTAATGTATCACATTCTTATAATTTAGTTTATAAGCGTGAAAACAAGTAAAGTATACAGGAGGAAAAGTAGGTTGAAGCGTGAAAGCTGTAAAATTCATTTTTCAAATATCGTTTGTAAAATTTCTCCTTGTTTTGTTAGTGAAGTTTCCATAAACATAGAAGAGATTAGGAGAAAATATGATTTATGTTTTTTATATCGTTTAGTATGTAAACTTCAAACTATGTTGAGTTTTTTATTAACTTAATCAATTTTTATTAAGCATATTAATGCTGCGAAAGTCTAAATCAACATTTTCAATATAAGTTCCCAAAAAATTGAACTGGCCTCATAATAAAAAGTCCTTTGTCCTTTCCTCAATATATAAATGATTACTATATGTTAGAGTATTTGGAAAAACTCGAAACACTTGTAAAAGAGAAATGTATAAAGAAATTAAGGTAAAATTACTTTACACCTACATTAATTTCTAGAAATACTCTCAAAATTTCTCTAAATTCTTAGTTCTTAACTTTTATATAAATTGGTTTGAGCTTTAATTTTTTATTTTATTTTTCTCTTGAAGTTTTTTGGAAAAACATGTCTAATAATACAATATGTTTGCAATGTATGCACTCTTATTCAATACAACAAAAATTAACACAATATTGAGGAATGGTTTCAAAAGGTTGGAAATGGTTAGAACCTACAAGTAAATGTGTAAGGCTATGATATTCACCATCATAAAATATTACTCATTTGAGTTGTGTTTAATCTCTTCATATTTGCAACTGATGATGAAAGCAACTGAATTCTGAGAATTTTTTAATATGGTTACTAGATTTCATCTCCTAATATCTTTAATAGTATCAAGTGTGATGCTAGTTAACAAAGTCATAGATCAAGTTAGGAGAAGAAAGGGTAAGTGCACCATTATAAAGGTTAGTTTTAAGAAAGCATATGATTCAGTTAATTGAGAATTTCTCTTATACATGATGGTTACATTGGGTTTTTGTGATAAATGGATAAAATGGATAAGGGGTTGTTTAGAATCATCAACCATTTCAGTTTTCGTCAATGGTAGACCAACAGAGCAATTTCCCCTACAAAAGGCCTTAGGTAGGGGATGCACTAGCTCATTTTTTTTATTTCTCATAGTTGTTGAAGGGTTAGCAGAAGTAGTTAGACAAGTTAAGTATAAAGGGTTACTAGAAGGAATAAGGGTGGGTAAGAAGCAAATACCAACTAACATTCTACAGTTTGCGGAGGATATAATATTTGTTTACTCACCTGAAACTCAAAACATAGTGGTCATAAAGAGTATTCTTAGATGTTTTGAATTAGCTTCTGACTAAAATTTAATTTTCATAAGATCAAGCTAGGAAGTACTGGCATGCATAATAGAATGGTTGAAAGATTTTCTATAATGTTGAATTGTAAGACTATGATTATACCTTTTGTATACAGAGGAATCAAGGTGGTGGCAAATCATAAAAGAAAGGTTTTTGGAATGATATGATAATAAATATAATAAAGACACTGTCTAAATGGAAAGGAAGACATTTATCCTTTGTAGGAAGGGTAATGTTAATAAAATATGTAATTTCTACCATTCCTTCTCAAAATGTTTGTTAGTGTGGGGAACATTATTAGAAAATTATAGAGGGGGTTCTTATGGGGATGGGGCCACGAAGGTAGGAAGATCGCATGGGTTAGGTGGGAGTGTATATGTGGAACTAAGGAAGATAGTGGGTCAAGAGTAAAAGACTAGGACAAGTTCAACATAGCCTTGTTAGGAAAATGGAAATGGAGGTTAGGTAAGGAAGAACCTAGACTTTGGAAAGATATTGTGCTCTCCAAATATGGGTCTTGGGGAACCTTAGATGACAAAAAAGTTTGTAATCATGACTCATGGTGGTGGAGAGATATTAGGAAAATATGTGGTGGAGGGTACATATAAGGAAAATTGGTTTCATAGAAGTATAAGATAGAATAGAGGGACAAGTAATAAAATCAATTTTTGAGGTGATATATGGCTAGGTGAAATCCCCCTAAAAGAAAAGTATACGAGGTTATATACAAATTCAATCTTAAAGAAAGCAAAGTTAGGGGAGGCCATATATTGGAATGGAGAAAATTTGGTGTGGAACTTACAATGGAGAAGAGAGTGGTTTGAATGGGAGAAGGGTATAGTGGCAAACCTCATGAGAGAGGTGGAGGGTACTACACTTCTTAGAGACATAGTGTAACGTCTTAGCCGAAAATTACTTATTAAAAAAAATAAGAAATAAGATTTATAAAACATCGCATTTATTCTCGTAATTTCCCAAAAACGCAAGAAAATTAAAACTTCAACGTCGCTTCCATAGTAATTAAAATCGCACTGTTTAGTTATTACAAAACCAAACCATAAAAATTACAAAAGAAAAGCTATAATAAAACTGAGTAAATAGTCCCGTCGTGATCCCCACTCTGTCTCTACATATCTGCATGCTCACCTCGATCAACATCGACTCCCATGTAACAAGTTACATGATCATCGCCACACACACACAAATAGGGTGAGCTCATTTAAATAAACCAAACAAATATCAAAATAAGAACATCATCCCAATGTTATAACCCAGGTTAGTATTTTCTCTTTTATCATTAGTTCTCCATTTCTAACACAGGCTTTAGACGTCTAACATTTCTATACCCTTTAGGTGAGATCATTGATCGATCTTTGCTGCACGAGTGTCTACTCGCCCCTCTGACTATAGGCCACCACCTGATAGTCCACACGTGGGAATAATTTTGCCACAGCATCTCACCGTGACACCAAGTGGAGCTCCCCAAAACAAACATAAGTTCATAGTTGTTCCCAGACTACCAAAAACTCTATCAAATGCACTGAAGAGGGCAATCACCTGAAACCTCGTCGTACGAGTCACAACTCGCACACTCCACTGGACTTCCTAAACCACCAGGCTAACACCTAGAGTGGTCACGTGTTACCCCAATACGAGATGCACTCGTAACTAGGCCCCCAGCCAAAGCCTCGCATCATGAACATCACCTAAAGCTTTGTAGAAACCTTTCCTCACGCATCATCACTGCACCAAAACTGCCTAGCGCGTATCTCATGCCGCTAGGCGGAATCTGGTTCCAGACCCCCTGGTGGGCATCTCACACTAAGGCGCCACACGCCTTCTTCCAGTATTGCTTCCACTTCGCTTCCGCCTGGCGGAACCCACCCTATCGCCAGGTGTTGTACTCGTTCAGTGGCCACTACCACGAAGTTGGTTGTCTATCGCCTGGCGGCTTGCCTCGCGTCGCCAGGCGCCATACCAGTAGCGCAATGCTACTAGTTTTTGGCACATCAAATGGGTTCTAATGGACCCCAAACAATCCAAGCACAGTTTATGGCACCAGTATAGCATTTCAATCATAGTTCTATAACTTAGTCTTTATGCACAAATGTAATCATGCCAATGAATCAATATTACACATACAATTTTAGCACAATACCAATAAAGGGCTTACAATTCATGTCACTTCAGGAACTTACCCCTCACTCGTCCAAGCATATGCATGTCACAGAATTACACTTTCACTTACAATCTATATAGCATATTTCCCATTTAATAGCACACTATTCTTAACACCATAATACATTATACTCGGTATTCACCCCATTACAAATCAACCCATTCAATATCATTTAATCATCCACACGGTTTCATCACATCTTCCAATTTATTACAATTACCTATCAGGTTCAGCATACTCATTTATGTGATTTAAAACATGCATTCCTATTATTATCTACTCATACTTACATCCTTTGACATCTAATGCTTTAGGTTTCTTTCACTTCACCCCCAATACATGCAATTTTAACGGCACTCGTAATAGGCACCAGAACTATGGTGTCTTGGCAACACAAATGTCGCCAAGCGGTGCTCGACCTATTGATTCTGCCCATATTTGATTCAGATCAGCCCCGATTTCCCAACACTCCAAATCACAGTATCATTTTCACACCAATATAATTTCACACGCACATATATGACATAGTTCATACTTTATTAATATTAACGTCAATTCCATCAAACAGTGCAGGAACCATAAACATATATCATGCTTAGTTTATCTCCAACCCCAACATGAACCCTAGTCCCAATTTCATACAAGAATTCATGCATTCTACATAACCATAATATACACAGTCAACTATACTCATCAAAATTCACATTCAAACACATGAACATTACGGCGACATCACAGGTACCCCAAAAATATCCAAAACAGCAAAAACTGTGTAACCGTGTTCGCGTCGCCTGGCGGATCATCCTCTGCCGCCAGGCAGTTCATGGAGAAAACCCAGAAGACTGGGTCTGGAGCTTGTGCCGCCTGGCGGGTCGCACGTGACCACCAGACGGTTTCTGGAAAATTCCAGAAACCCGAATGAAACTCAGATAAAATCGACAAAATCCAATCCCAATCCCTTGACAATTCATGATCACATACAATTGAAATTAAAACAATCAAAAGGAATTCCCCCTAACTTGGATTTCCTTGCCAAAATTTGAGAATTCCTACACTTCCAAATCCTTAGCAATGAGTCTCTCCTTGACTTCTTCCAATCTCCTTCCCAACTTGATACCAATCTCCCCCACTCTCTGTGTTTCAGTACTATAGGTGTGTTTGTGCAGAAAGATTGCTCTACCTTTCGAATTTCTCTATTATTTCTTTTCCAAAAGCTTAATTTTAATGGCCATTAAGATGAAAACTAAAATTACATTAATCTTGCGGTTAATGGTTGATGAATGATCATTCAAATGGTTTCTATTCCTTCCAGTTGCCTTCTCAGACGGCTAGGGTTTTCTACCATTCCCATTCATGCCAAAATTAAATTTAGCAAAAAAAAGAAGTCATTTTTTTTAAGCCAAGGTTTGAACCCATCACCCCACAATTGCAATTCTAGTGCACGACCAACTCAACATGCCAATATTTATGCATTTCAAACTATCTACTTACTCATCACGCTCCAAACACATCATCGAAACATAATAAAATTAAATAATACAAAAATGGCATACCTAGGACTCAAACACAAGTCCTCTCACACAATTAAAGTACTCTCAACCAATTGAGCTAGTACTTTTCCAAATCATGGAGGTTAGCATTTAATGTCATAAAGGCTTCTCATACCCGTATTTATTAAATAATTATTTATTTAATTATTTAAATTTAGTGGGTCTTACACATAGAGGATGAGAGAAAATGGAATGATGATGAAACAAAGGTGATACAGTGAAATCTGCATATAAGAAATTAAATAGGAGTAATGAAGCACAACAAGGGAATTTGTTTGAACTCTTTTGGAAAATGAAAGCATTACCATCATCCCAATACTTTGCATGGAGGGTTATGATTAATAGAGTTGCCATATATGATAACCTACAAAATAGGGGTGTTAAGGTAGGTAGCAAAGTTTGTGTCATGTGTCAATGTTGCTATGAAATTGTCACACATTTATTTTTTTAGTTGTAGGATAGTTGCACGCTTATGGAAAATGTGTGATTCTTGGCCAAGACTCTACTCAGTACATCATAATTCTGTTGAGACTCATTTTCTCCAATTCGAACACCTAGGATTGAATAAAAGTTACAATATTGTTTAGATATGAATGTGGGTGATAACGATTTGGAGTATTTGGAACTAGATGAACAATATCATATTTAGGAATGCAAAAGCAGATGATGAGGAAATGTTTTCTCTAGAACAAATTAAAACATGGGCCTGACTCAAATAAATACTCAAGAGCATATTTTTGGTATTCAGATAGGTGCTTATGCCCAACCACATGTCTAAAATCAATGTGACTCTATTCTTAACATCTAAAACTTTGTTGCTCTTTTATGCATGATTTTAAAAGCATAATGAGAGTGTGACCATTATGTGTCTTTATGTGTTTTTGTTTTGTATGATGTTATGGTATTTTTGTTCTGAGATTCTTGGTTGTGTTTTTTTTGCATATGGTTGTAGGATTTTTTGGATGTTCCACCGAAGATCACAAAGTCTACAATGAAAAGAATTGAAACTATGCTTGATTTGAGCATACATATACATAGAAGATTTTTTGAATAAATGCTTTTGGGATTGTTATAGAAAACGAACTACAATAAAGTTTAGTCTTCAACAAAATTGTTATCATGACAATTTTTTTCAGCATCCTTCAGAGAGGGAGAGTTATATTACGGCCTTTTGTTTTCTTTTTGTATATATTACTTTATGTATAGGTTAGGACAACCCAATTACCATTATTCAATATATTTGTTTTTGCTGAAAAAAAAAGGTGTAAGAATCACTAATATATAGTAATAATGACCTTTGTTTGAAAAAAACTGTAGCAGTAATTATAGGTTAACATCCCTAATGGAGACAAATCAAAACAAATATCAATACAAAACATACATCCCTCATTGAAGATTAATCCATGGAAACAAACTCAAAGCAAAATTATGCATAAAGAAAAGTAAAACACTTACTTTACTTGCTATATATGTACAAAAAGAATATATTTAAACATTCATATGATACATGCTAAGAATCAAACTTTAACCTAACTAAATCTCACAAAATCGACTTATAAGATAAGGTTTTGCATTTATATATACACTATAAACTGACTTTATCTAAACTAACTTTATCTCTAATCGATGTAGGACGTCTAACAATACAAAACAAGAACTGCAGAAACTCAAGAAACAACATCGTGCATGATGTTCCATGAAAGACAGACATGTTTCTATAGTAGTCCTGACAACTCATAATCATATATGCTGACATCTGGTTGCTCCATTTGTTCATAATAGCTGTATAAGGGATTTTGTTCAACATCAAACATTAGTGACTCGAAATTCTGATATGCCAACAAATGGTCTATGTTGGCCACTGATTCCTGGAAGGCTAGGTCATCTAAGGATAACTCATTGCAAACTTGGTTGAACTCTTCATTCATCAATGCATCATAGCACAACTCTGGTGAGTTTGCATCAGGAGAAACTGATACATCATCAGAACTATGAGATTGAGTTCCAACAAAGGGACAATTCTGAATCATGATGTTTGGTTCCAAAGGAGGAGGAGGAGGACGAGGAGACAAAGTGGTGGGGCTTCCATTGCCAGTTAGCTCTTGAACTAACTTCTTGAAGCTTGAGCTGTCGGTGATGTAGACCTTAGGCCGCAAAACCTTAATCAAACTCTTGAATTGATGTTTTTGAGGTTCATCCTTAGATATTTTCGGTGATGCTTGGCTTGTTTTCCTTCCCATGGTGAGGATTTCTATGTCTATGCAACTGGCACTTTGTAATACTCGACCACTCTCGGAGGATACAAGGAACTTAATTAGGTCTTAATATATATTCGTGTAAAAGAAAATATGCATGAGGAATGGATACTAACAAACACCAAGGTATGAAACACAAGATGCTGAAACTGATATTTACTATTTTTTTTATAAGAACTTTGTTTTATTAGGAATCCATTCCCACAAGACAATCTCTAGTAATAATTTTAAACAATAAGGATTATAACCTTGATCAGTGGTTAACATTTTAACTCTTTCTCCCCATGTCCATTTTGAAGAATGGCCAATGAAAAAGGAAGATATGCTGAATTTTGTATTTACATGGACATGTGTGGATGTTGGTCAATTTAATGACATTTTTTTTTAATAAAAAGAAAAGAACTTGTTGTAACAGGAGATATAGATGCCACATAGAAGGGCATCGAAGGCACGCAGCTTAATATTCAAGCACCAAGATATGCAGGATTTATTAACTTATTTTTTTTTCCACTGATAGCATCTCTGCAGTGACAGAATCAAACAAACAGAAATTAAATAATTTGATATATAGAATAAGGTTAAGAGATCAATAACTTATATTACTCTCCCGATCTCTACTCAATTTCCCTATTGCTTTTTGGCTAAACATAAATGAACTCAAAGCATTATCCAAAATATTGTTGCTACTACCAATATATTTCGATGTTGGCATCTATGTCTGAAATCTAATAATTTTTTTACGTTATGGCTAGGATAGCCCTTTTATCTTCAATTATGCTCAAAATTTGGTTCTTTCTTGTTTATATAGCATGGAAAAGAATGAAATTACTTTGATTTAATTCACACTAACTACTATATTATTTAATATTTTTTATTAAGAAAAATACTTTTTAAATTCACCAATAAATTGAAAGTTATTTATATGTAAAATATTTCTTAATATTATATTTATATATATATATGGTATTAAATAATTTATAATTAATATAAATGTTTTTAAATACACTTTATTTTAAATAATAAAATATTTCTTAATATATGTATATATGTAGAGAAATACAATCATTTTGTTATTTTTTTTATTGTTATTAAATTTTCATAAAATTTCACTTTTACGATCAAGGTTATATATATACTTATAATTCAATAATTTGGTACATGAAAGTTATATTTATGATAATACATTAATATTAGTTATATCAGTATAATTTAATATTTTAAAGATATACATACATATTGAAAATGAAAACATTGTTTGCTTCATAGGGTGTGTGAATTCTAGGGCACGCAATGTCATTATCAAGCTCTTATTAAAATCAATGATTTTGGCATTGGCTGTCGATGATGCAACTGAGAGGCACTCCTAAACATAACATGACACATCTTCATCAACTTCCAAAAACTTAAACAAAATCAAGCACTTGTATTCAAAACATTTATTTTCTTAAAACAATTCATCACTAAATTTTTTTTATCTATCTCCTTTTCTTAATGAAAAAGTTTCTCTAATCAAAGATAATTTTGTAAGTAAATGGGGATGGAAAATAAGAAATGGTGAATTCTAAGTATTAGAAAATATAGTTTATACGAAAGAGATGAACAATAAAAAAAAAAGCACTGAGCAAGAAGAGATTATTATTTTTATATGTTTGAAATATAT
>Ga0099823_1006112_pt1 | contig 12123 bp, 12 predicted proteins | sample CowpearedBW_FD_76831 | JGI IMG/M metagenome (GOLD analysis project Ga0099823, IMG submission 76831) | Root nodule microbial communities of legume samples collected from California, USA - Cow pea red BW | ecosystem: Host-associated > Plants > Roots > Nodule | place: USA: California | collected... | reverse complement strand
TTTGATTGTCAAGTTATATATGTTGATACTTTAATCTTTAACTATAATCTTTATAGTAAATTACTCAAGTAACTGTCTTATAAACAATTTTTTCTAAATTAGCATGAAAAAAATGTATAATTTTTTTATTTATATTTTGTTGAATAGCATGACAGAAAATTTGTAATATTAGCCATGCTTTCTTAGACTATATGGATACTTTCTTGGAAATAATTCTTCATATATTGGTGGTGAGCATGTTCAAAACATTGGTTCTTGATTTTACTATGATTGTCATCTCATGGGTTACTTATAAATTTATTTAAATATTTGGATACTAAAAAATAAATAAATAAATAATTTTTTTAGGTGGGTTGGTGAGCCAACCCACTTAACCCACCAACCCGTGGTGGGTTGAGCCGGGTTACAAAATTTTTTGGCTCACTATAAAGTGAGCCGGGTTGGGTTCACTCATTTTCAACCCGGCTCGTGGTGAGCTAACCCGTGTGAGCCAGGTTGGTTCACTTTGACATGTCTATCACCTCCACAACACCTATTACGTTCATCTATTTCAATATCTCATGCCCAATCAAGTTTAGCATCAACATACAATTACATTTCTTGCATTAGACCCTTCCCAATACCCTCTTCCCAACTTATATCATTACCACATATAGAAAACACAAATCGCAACCAACACAACCAAAATGCAAAGTGCATTTATGTACTGCGTTGTCGCCTGGCGACAAGCATGGACCGCCAGGTTGTGCATCAATTTTATGGGTGGAACCTATATTTTCCTACACCTGTGAGAACCCTAATTCCCCAAAACTCATTCCACTCATCCAATTTCACATTCTAGCAGCCAATCATGCCACCTCCAAATTTACTCAATTGAAACTCAAATGCATAGAATATCACAACAATTTTTAATGTAAAAATATGCTTCAAATCATCCCCAACTCCACGTGAACCCTCATAATCATTCATGAGGAACTCAGACTAATCAAAACTCCAAAGAACTCAGAATAATCAAAACTCCAAATAACTCACAAAAAATGTAGAAATGAACCAAAACCAGTTCTGGTTGCCTGACGAACCTTCATTGCTGCCAAGTAGTTCTCGGCGGAACGTAGAATTTAGGGTTTAAGCAGCTTGAGTCGCTTGACGGACCTTCATTGTCGCCAGACGGTTTTTGGGCAAAAACCCAGATTTTAGGGTTTAAAAAACTTGAGTTGCCTAGCAGGCCTTCATTACCTCGAGGCGATTTCTGGTCAGAAATCCAAAAACTTTGAAAAACAGCACAAAATGAAGAAGTCATGCACTCATGCTTCAGTATATCACGAAACACATAATCAAAGAAAAACACACAAGTACAACTCCATTTACCTGGATTTCCCGCTCCAATTGCGCTCCTAACTCCTTCTTGGTCCAAAATTGATCTAATTCCCTTACCTCCACCACTAAGACTTTCACTCCCTCTTTCCTCTCTTTAGGTCACAATTCAATGATCTCATAGTACCCTATTTGCTGCCACACGTAATGGCTATCTATTTTCTCCCTAAGTACACTCTCTCCCTCAATTTCAACCCAAAATAAATAAAACAAATAATAAAAATGAATTATAACCATTAACCATGTCATTCCTTTGAGTTTCGTGCACCCTAACTGTTATTGTTCTCATCCATGCAATTATAAGACATATGCACGACCAATAAGCCAATACATGTTTCATGACATTTCATGTACATATTTGATTACGTGACCACATCACACAACCACGAATACATGCAAAATAAAACAATAATTAAAACATCATACTAATGACATACACAGAATTCAAACCCAAATCCTTTCAATACCACCCAACACACTCAACCACTTGAGCTACGTTTACTCCTTTTGCTATTACTTGACAACTAATTATCTTGGAGGTACTTCCAATCCATAATTATTGCTAATTAAATATTTATTATTTATTTAAATTTCCCAAGTCTTACTGTCTCTAAAGTTTAGTTACCAAAGTTTTGGCTACCAAAGAATTAGTTTATAAATTGGTTACCAAATATTAATTACCAAGGTTTTGGCTACCAAATGAATTAGTTTCTAAATTAGACTCTAATTCATTAGCAATCAATTTAGTGACCAATTATAATTTTTTATTCATAATAGTGACTATTTAAGTAACCAACAATTTTTTATTTTGTAAATTGGTATCTAAATTGGTTACTATAGTGACTAACAATTTTTTGTCACTAAAATTAGTTATTATTTAAGAATTTTCTTGTAATGTTACTCTCATATTCTTCATTCACCTTTTAAATTTGCTCATACTTATCTTCTTCATTCACATTATAAGTCTCTTCACACTCATCTCATTCTTCTAAACTCATATCTTTCACCTACATTCATCTCTTTCATCTTCATCCATATTCATCTCCTTCATCCACACTCATCTTTTTCATCCACACACATTTCCTTCATCTACATTATTTTCCTCATCTCTTTCATCCACATACTTCTCCTCATCTTCTTCATAGTCATCTCCTTCATCCACATTCTTCTCCTCATCGTCTTCCTTCTCACTTATCTCATTCATCCACTATAAGTTGTGCTCTATTTTTGTTCATATATTTGTTGAACAGGGAGACATTGTATAAGATTTTTTTTTGAAGTTATTGTTATTAGCTTCGGTCAAACTAACGTAAATTAAACTAATATTAAAATTAGATTTTAGATAGCATCAACAAAGCAACTGAATTAAATATATTTTAAAATAAAAACTCACTAGTGTTGGCTTAATCATCATTAAACTACTTCAATTAAAAAATACAATTTAAAAATTAGTGATGAGTTAGTTTTCCTTTTGCAATGGGTTTGCTTGTGTGACTCAAGCCTCAACTCTACCGCTCAACTGCACCAATGTTAGTTTTCCCAAAATTGCTTGAAATTCATCCATGTTCTTTATTTTTTCCACTTTGACTCTCTATTGATATTGGAAAGTGCAAAACAAGCTAAATTGTGTTGATTTATATAGAAATTCATTAAAATAAAAACAAGATAAATGTCAAATTCATCTCAAAATCATCTCATATTTGGCACTTATCAATAGACATTTGATAATATTTTTGTGCATATATATTATAATGAATATATTTAATGTAAAAAGTGAGAAAGAGAAAAATGCACCCAAGGCTTTCCATTAGTTCACCTCTACCTAAGACTACGTCTAGTCTCTTAAGCTACCATTTTAAGAAATTCACTAATCAACACCTTTGACTAACAACGAGAATCAACCTCTCCAGGTTACATACAACGAGTCAATCCTTTTTAGGTACAAGTTCATCCTCTCCAAGAACACTAGTATAAACCAGTCCAAGTTACAACGAGTTTAACCTCTTTATGTATCACATCTCAATCTCCCCCTAAGATGAAGAACTTACAATTTCAATATTGAAGTTATCTCTCACACAAACAATGCTCATAGTGTTCCTTTCACACATTGAAGGATTTACAATGGTTTCTCTCAACCCAATATCACTCTCTAACAATTGGTTATGATAATGTATGCTCTTAGAGTATTTTGTCTTTCTATTTTCTTTTCTTCTTTTCTTTTCAAGAATGAATTTGATAGTATTTCAATATTTATTTTTTTTTCTCCCTTATCTCACGTGTCTTCTTCATTTATGTCTTGATATGTATAGTGTGCTTGTATTACTTGATTATTGACACAAAGTATCTTCATATATTCATATATCTTCAAATATCTTCGTTGTTCTTCACTTTGGAAATTTGTTATAATCAATCAGAATGTATTGCTTCTTGTGAATTATTATTTGTTCCTTTCTTTTCAAGCGTTTAACAATTTGAATTTCAAACATGGTAACATTGTGGCTTCAATCATCTAGATATTCTCTTATAGTCTTTGATCTGAAAAAATATTTCTCTTTCTCATGATTAGTTGATAAATATATGATAGTATTCGCGTTCTTCAATTAGAAAATGTTTCCTTTCTCAACTATTCAATTATCATCGAGACTCTGTGGATTAAATCTTCTATCAAACCTTCAATCAAAATATCTTCTAATAATGTTGAGACTTACTGTACAATTATATTTTATCATTTTTATCATCAATTTGAACATTCAAATTTCATTGATCCATTTATAATTGATCTTGATCACATTATGATTGAATAGATTTCTTTTGCACCATTATGAACTTGATTTGTTTGATCAATCTGATACTCATTTTATGCTTTAACTTTTTACTCACCTAATCATTCTTCTAATTAGGTGTCTTATGAAGTACTGGTCAAATAGGTGTTTCAACATTATTCTTCTTGAGTTAACTTTGACTTGTCTAACAAATACTCATTTAGTATCATTGTGCTCTTTTATGTTGACTCGTGAAATTGATCATGTTGAGTTGTTCTAATGCTTCTAACTCATCTAATGCTTATTTTCTTTGCTTGTCTACTTGGTTACTTTGACTTGTCTACTCCTTTATAGAAGTCCAATGTTTTGCAAATTTAGGCTGATTCGTTTGGTCAACACAGTCATCTAATACATTCATTTTGCACTTGCACTATTTCAGTCGTCTTAAGTCAACTAACGCGTTCAAATACCCCAAGTCATTTGACACTTGTATAGAAACTAAGTCGTCTGATGGTCTGATTGTTTGATCCAACCTTCAACTCGTCTAGCTAGTGCTTTCAACTGAGCTGTCTAAACCTTGTTTTTTTTTTCATTTGTATGCATGTATAATGAATTCTATTCCTTGACTGATCATTTCTATGTGCATAGCTTTAGTTAAGATATAATCTTAATCATTCTAAGCTTATCTGGAACATGTATATTTACTTATCTCTATTTGTTTCATTAACATTTTGTTATCATTGAAACCTATTCAATCTTAGACTTGTCTAATAGGGTTTCCAACGTCTAATGCTAACATAAACTAGTTAATTGATTGAATGTTTTTCCAAAGAAATTTCTTTTTCATCTTATCTTATTAAGTAATGTTTTTCCTTCTTAGTTAGGACATATGAGAATAGATATAGAAAAGGAGTATATGTAATATTTATATACTAGTTCATATTATCATATAAACTACATCTAATTCTCACTCAACTGATTGAGTTTAACTAAGCAAACTATTGTTGCAAAGTAAAACATGAGTATTCTTTAGGCTCGTAATCACTTTTGTCTAACCTGAGTACTATTTGAACTTATAGTCACTCCTAAATAATCCCTTGAGTCTTATTTCTATAAACTACTTCTGTTTCAACCAAGTATTATTTATGCTCCATGTTGTGGTTAATGTTCTTTCTTCATATAGGAAATATCCTAATAGCTGGATGTATTTATCTCCTTACTGGGAATGTGCATTTCCTTGATATAACTTATATTGCAGTGTCGCGCAAAGTTAACAATTCTTTTAGAGTTAATAATGCTTTGTTCAGGGATTTAGTAAATAAAAGTAGCTTTTAACACTTTGCTTGAGATATCTTCTAATGCATCTTATCCATTAACCAGTAGATCAATTATTAAAAAAAGTAATTTTCATATTCTTTTGTTCATTGAAACTTTGGATTGGTCTATTTTCTATCTCTTGATTTTGTTTGTAATCTCTTACTTTATTTTCTAATTTACATTTTGAATTTTAAATCTTTAAACCCTCAATTTTAATTTGTATGGGAAAAATATTACATATACAATTTAATATGTGTTCTCTAAGAACCAATCTAGGTTGTGCTTGATGTTGCAAAATTTAGGAAACAGTAACATTATTTTATTTCACTTACCATTGTTGAGTCCTTTCAAGAGATTATAAGTATATTTTCTATCACACTTAGAACATTTAATCTTCGCTTTCTTTGAACATAATTTAGTTTAAATCTAGTGTTTTAACTTAAATTTAACCAAATAGGATTAGTTGCACTTTAAATAAAATCATTCACTAAAATCAACTTCTTAAGCCATGTTAGATGATAAACATTCTAGATAGACAACTTGCATTAGACGTTCTAGCTAGACAATTCTATTTTGAGAGTTTAGTTTGTTGAAGTCCACTAGATGACTTGATAAACCATCCATGAGGTAATTTCTGATGATATGATAAATTGCATAAATGTTTTTTGATAATTCTAACACGTGCTTTGTGTAGTTCAAATGAGAGCAAGAACACAAATTGTGTATAGACGATATAGTGAAAGATCATCGGGTGAACCTATAGAGATACTAAAATTATCTATAGATCTTTCAAGACATAGAGTTTGTAAGTCTTCTTTCTTAAATGTTCAACTTCTTCATTTCTACTCAATATATATAAGTCAAACTTAAATTCATAATATTAATATATCAAATTCATATTCTATTACATAATTTGGATTTTTTTTTTACCATTACTAAAACACTATTTTCTTCTAATGTATTGAGTATGTTAGTTGTACAAATCCAGTTCAACAAATATGCTAAAGAGCATGACTCAACATTTAGCACTATTGACCTAAAATGGTTAATAATATATGAAGACATATTTCTTGGCTTAGTTAATGTATACTAAAGGAATATATGGTCAAATCTCGCTAGTTTAATTATATTTTATATATCCTTTGATATCATATATCAACAAAATTTATGATATATTTCATTTGTTTATATTATCTTTATTATTATCATATTAATTGCAACATACCTATTAAGTTTTTATTATTATTGATAATCTAGATTTTATAACTAATTTCCTAAGAGTCTAGAAATGACACTCCCTCTTATACTCACTCATATGCTCATATAGATCCAAACTCTCTTAGTGACATGCGTTAGAGAGTCTTTTGCAAGAGGATACTCTCTTGTATGTTGGCACAAATAGCTTGGATGATTTGGTGCTTGAAGATTTGATGAAGGTACATGAAGCCATTGCCTTGGAAAATGTTGGGACCATGCTTACATTGATGAAACTCTGGAGGTTTGGTGTTTCACGTGTTGATCAAGCCTTATGTGCGTGCTCTATATCTGAATTATTCATCGGGAAAACACGCATGAAGAATTGTATTCATGTTGTAGACCATTTTGCTTTGTATAGATGTATAAGGTCTTTTAATATGTTGAAATGTTTTTAAACAGGTTAAATGGTGTCTTTTAATCTATTGAATGTGTTTTTAACAGATTACAAGGTTTATTGCAGTAGTCTTAACTCGTACATATTCAATCAGTTGATTTATTTTGTAATCGATTGATTTCACTTAAGTTAAGTGAAATCAACCGATTGATTTGAAAATCAACTTATTGAATTTTGTAACAGTTTTACTATAAAGGCTGTATTTTTTGAAAGAGAGCAAAGAAGCCCATTTTTTAGCGTGAAAACTGTTTGGAATCTATGGAACTCTTTCTCTTTCGTAATCATACAAATGTGCAGTTGTTGAAGATTGATCTTGGATCATTCTTGAAGCTTTTGCTTGGTGTTTGAAGCTTGGAGAAAGTGGTTTTGGTAGGCAAGGTTGTGCTACCACTGAGGTTTGGTCTTTCTCAAGCTTTTAGGTTGAGTTTGGTGGTTTTCCAAGTCTGCAAGAGGTGTCTTATTGTGCTGGTGTGATCTTTTATGATTCAAGAGTCATTATGTGGTGTTCTTGCATATTTTGAAAATGTAATGTTGTAAACTTTGTAAATCTTTTGAAACTATGCAAGGTCAGACCCAGATTGCCTTGACCAACTAGATGTAGCGTAGGTTTGAGTGAAGCAATATAAAAATATTGTGCATTGCTCTTCTCTCTAACCCGTCTCACTTTGTATTGCACTTTAAAGTTTAAAGAAATTTCAATTAAACCATCTTTTTTATATTCTTGTGTTCTAGCATTATTTGAAGCTTTGCTCATGTTTGTATAACTCATATGAATTAATCTTGTTTGATATTTCATGTTGTTCTTGGCTTAAATCACAAACTCGCATTTCTGCAATATTCTTAGTTTTTCAGTCAACTGTTTCTATGATTTTATCAGTACTATTTTTGTTTAATGAAATCAATCAGTTATCTCTGTTTTTGATCAATTGAAAATTTCCAGTTCATAAGTGTGTTCATCCATACTTCGTAGTTGATTTGATTCAATTGAACATTGTTTGAGGCTTTTAAAAGTCAACACATTTTTTAATTATCAAATTCAACCCCCCTTCTTGGCATTTCAACTATTTCAATACTTACATTGTGTTCCAATCTTCAGGAGTATTTATCAAACCACTCAGATCTTACCATTTGTCGGAAGACAGACACTCCAAATCTTGGTAGAACATTAATAATAAGTTTTCATAACTTTGTCTTATTGTTAAGCATGTTTTTCATTAAAAAAGTTGTAGAAATGTTCATAAATATAATTCAACCCTTTCTTGTATATGTCTCTTTTACATTGGTTCTTACTATGGTAGCAATTAGTTTCCTAGTATTACTCTATTTGTTAAAACTTTTAGTTCTTACAAATTTAATTTTTGGCCCTTAAACACTTAGGTACAAATAAATCTCACCACTACTAAAAATACACAAATTTACTACCAATTTTCTTTTGAAATTTTTTTCTTAGGAAACACTTTCAAATTTTGTTATGAATAATGGTTTGTAAATAATTTGCACCCAATTTTTTTGCAAAATATTTTGCACAAAATGTTTTTTGCAAAAAATTTTGTAGAAAATAATTGTGAATTTAATAAATTTGTAGGAAATAATTACCCACAAAAGAATTACTTTCCAATTCAAATTCGTAGGAAAATCACAAAAAAAAGTCTTTTCTTACAAAATTTTATAACAAATTTGTAGGAAAAATCTCAAGAAATATTAAAAATTCTAGTAGTGCACATTTTTTTAGAATATATACAATAATTATTAAATGAGTGAATATCATATAAAGGAAAAACCTTTAGTTTTTTAGTAATTTTATATATTTAGCTTATCTCTTTGATTAATTAGTTTAATTAGTTTAATTAGTCATAATAAAACGAAATAGACTACAATTTTATCACAAGCTACAGGTTACGTAGGTGCAAGCTAAGGTTGGCAATTTAAAATCCTTTTATCATGTGGGGCTTCAAATATATTGAATTAGTTTGCTATCTTATCATAACAAGCACACTCTAAATTAATTTAGAATAACTTGTGAAGTAAGGTGTTCTATAATCTAGGCCTCTTGGGTTCTTTGATTCAATGGAGCATCTCCTGGTTCATCTGCCATATAAAGCATGGCTTGGTGGCTAGTGCAATATAAGTGGATGTATACATTTGAAAGGTGATAATCCATGATTAATATATCTCTATATCTTTTAGACCTTTATTCTCATTTGAAACCATACTTTATTTATTTCTTTGTACAGATTTATGGAGGAATCCAAATGTTCTGTAAACAATAAAGCCAAAGTGAAAGGATCAATTTGTGCAGCTTATAACACGCCATTATGTCCCAAAAATCAAGAGTTAAGGGATTTGGCAAATTGGCCCATGAGATGCATCAAAGAATGGCACACATACTTTGTCAATGGGTACAAGTTTCACACTAATGAATGGTCCAAAGGAAAGAAGACAATTAACTGTGGTGTGTACATTAAGGGACTTACAAAAGGTGGTCATGATGATTTTTATGGGAAAATTCATAAATATATGAGCTTGAGTACAACACTTGTACTTCTCCAAAAAAAAAGTAGTTGTTTTTTTTATTGTGAATGGTTTGATCCTTCTAGAAGTGGTACAAGAGTGTATACTAGGTATAATATTGTCAAACTTGAGATGAATTTAAGATATCGACCATTTGATCAATTCATTCTAGCAATTAATGTTAGACAAGTTTATTATGTCCCATATCCAGCATTTCATAGCATTAACAAATGTGGTTGGTCTATTACAATACAAACTAAGCCTAGGGGTGGCATTGAGTCAAATGAGGTGGAAAAGGATATTCCCTATCAAGTTGATGAAATGTCACATGCCCATGAAATAATTTAAGTTGAAGGTGCATCTACATAGCATGACTTTGATTGTGATCCTGAAGAATTGGAAGGGGAAATACAAGAAGAAAATGAAGAAGAAGAAGAAGACGAAGAAGAAGATCTGAATGACTAAGAAGAAGAAGAAGAAGAAGATGATGATGATGATGATGACGTCAACGATAATGAGTATAATGATCATGACAAAAATGATGAGGACAAGGATGACAGAGATGATTGAATTTTGTGGTTGTTGTGAGATGTTATTTTGGTTGTTGTAATCAATAAATTTATGTAAAGATTCCTTATGTTTTGGCAAACTTTAAATATATCACTTATAAAAGCATTATTTTGTGGTTGATATTGTGAAATAACATTTATCATTTGAAATTGTAAAATAACTATATGCTTGATACTTGATCTTGAATTTTGTGGTTTTATATAGTTTGATTGTTGCAATATCACCTAGACGTCCATCTTGTTCCAATATTAAAGGGAAGAAGATAGCAAAACCAAGAAGGCAACCACATTATGTCATAAGGGTTCTTGACCAAATACCACATAGTACACCCATTCAAGCACCAACCTCTGTTGGGGTACCCACACCACACCTTACTGAGGTTCTTATACCACACCCTACTGTGGTACCCACACCACACCCTACTGTGGTACCCATACCATCTACATCCACACCACAACCTTCCAATAATCTTAAAAACTAATTTGTATTAGATGACTTTTATGTATTTATATTTAGGTTTGTTCCTTCTAGAGTTGCTTCTCAGGCCATCACAAGATTTATTAAGCAACAATTCCTTTCGCCTTAGCCATCATAGGAAGCAATACCTCCAAAAGAAAAAGAACCTTTCTGGCAACGATTTAAGGTAAAACGTCATGAAACTTATTTTCTTTCCCTATTCATGTATTTAACTCAAATGCAAAATAGACGTCCACTACTATTAGACTTTAAATGCCATGCATATTGTGTGGTCAAGATGATTAGTACTTGATTTATTTTTACAAATGAAGGTTCAGCGGAAACATGAGCACTAAGCTCAAATTAGAAAAAAAAAATTCACAGTAGAGTATCTCATAGGCTATTTGAGATGTTTAAAGATGCTAGGATTGCAGGAAAGCGCCTTATTGGATTGGAGACTGTGAAGAGGCTGTGAACCGACTCACGCAACGACTAGAAGAACGTAATCAGGCTTATGAAAATTTAAGCTTGGAGTTTCAAACCCTCCAAAATATAGTCATGGCCTTTCTGCCTCCTAATGCCCACACTCGTCTTCAACCACACCACTCTAGCCGAACATTGCCCAAGCAACAACCCATTACAGTCCAGCCCACTCTAGTCCACCCCATTACAATCTAGCTCACTCTAGTCCAGTCCATTATAGTCCAGCCACAGTCGCAACAACAACAAGACCCTAAAGAAGAAGAAAATAATTCAAATGATTATGTAGATTATTATGACCTCTTTTCTATATTACCTTTGTTATTTATTATGTTTGGATACATTAGTTGGAGAACACACACTGTGATTGTTGTTTGTTTAAATTGTTTTTACTTTTATATGTAGACATTTAGAACATTGATGTTTGTGTGGTATAATGCAGACATATATTGTAAGATATTTGTTTAGATTACCTAGCTAGAATTAATTATGAGATTGGCAGGTCTGATTATATCTATAAGATTGTAGGTCTGATACTATTTATTAGGAAGCTGGAATTGTAGAATGCATTGGAAACTAGTGTTGAAAATATCGTCGGATAAATTTGTCACCAGATCCATCGGTAAATTCACCGCTTGACGCATGACGTTACCAACTAATAAATCTTTCGATAATTACCAACAGAAATATCCTCTGGTAATTACTGATGAATATATCCTTCGGTAATTACCGACGAATATATCCTTTGGTAATTACCAATGGACTAATCCATCGGTAATTACCAAAGGGCATAATCCGTTGGTAAATATTGCCTACGACCCTTTTACCGACGAATATGTGATCATTGGTAATCCGTTAGGAAAACACGTTTATTGACAGATATTGGTTGTTTTCGACGAATTTGGATTGTCAGTAACACTTATTTTTTTGTAGTGTAAATTGGTTTCTAAAATTTAGTTACCAAAGGAAATTGGTCACTAAACATTAACTATCAAGGTTTTT
>Ga0099823_1006102_pt1 | contig 12131 bp, 8 predicted proteins | sample CowpearedBW_FD_76831 | JGI IMG/M metagenome (GOLD analysis project Ga0099823, IMG submission 76831) | Root nodule microbial communities of legume samples collected from California, USA - Cow pea red BW | ecosystem: Host-associated > Plants > Roots > Nodule | place: USA: California | collected... | reverse complement strand
ATCCCAAGAATAATACACTGAGAAACTTCTTAGGAAGTTTGGATATTATGAGTTCAAACCAGTGAGTACCCCTTATGATGCTAACTCTAAATTAATGAAAAATAAAGGAGAAGCTATTTCTCAACCTCAGTATGCCCAGATAATTGGGAGCTTACTACACTTAATGAGCTTTTCAAGACTTGATATTGCTTATGCAGTAGGTAGACTGAGTAGGTACACTCAATATCCTAATCAGAAACATAGGGATGCACTTGCAAGACTTATGAGATACTTACGAGGTCCAATGGATTATGCCATTGAATATAGTGGATTTGCCGTTGTACTAGAAGGGTACAGTGATTCTAACTGGATCTCTGATTCAGATGAGACAAAATTCACTAGTGGTTATGTATTCATACTTGGGGGTGGTGCGATTCATGGAGATCAGCCATCAAACAATTATTGCAAGATCAACAATGGAATCTGAGTTTGTTACTCTCAAAATGGCTAGTAGTGAGGTTGAGTGGTTGAAAAACTTCTTAGCAAACATTCCTCTAGCAATGAAACCAACCCCATTTGTGTCAATGCATTGTGATTGCCAATTGGCAATAGCTATAGCTAAAAACAAGAACTACAATGGAAAGAGCAAACATATACAATTGAGACATAATTTGGTTAAGTTGCCGCTAAAGAGTGAAATTATTTCCATTGATTATGTGAGGCCAGAACATAATCTAGCAGATCCTCTAACTAAACCCTTGGGAAGAAACATGATATTAGACAAATCAAAGGGAATGAGTCTTAAGCCACTTGCAAACAAACAAGTGATGGTAACCTAACCTTTGTGATTGGAGATCCCATTAATAAGATTCATATGGGTAAAATAAGTCACTTGTTAGTTCTGATAACACAAAATTGATATTAAATCAATTATGTCCATTTCTATGGTGTGTGTGAAAGTGCTAGAGACTGCATTTTTTAGAGGATAAACTTTGAGATTAAAATTCTCTATGGTGTAAGAATTTTAGTTTAAATAAAGTTTTGATGATTTTAATATCCTTTATGGGTGGTGTATGATTTGCAGCATACGCTTGATGAAATCACCTATATGAGTGTCAAGTGGGGCCCTTGTATGAGAACTTGGCATGATCTTTAAAGACTCATGAACACCAGGTACACGCATGTCCTAGTAAGTGCAACACAACAATAACAACAAAGAATTGTGAGGGTGTATTGTGATTGATGAACTGCTAACACACATCAAATGTCCTTGGTTCATATAGCTTGCAACACCAACTACACTGTGTGTTAAGTTTCCCAATCCAAGACTGGTTCATATAGCTTGTTATACCAGCTTTGATACATTACATCCTATGTGAGACTTAGGATTTTTTCTTTTCTTCTTTCCATCTCTTATATTTTGGAGTATGTGGGGGATTGTTATATAAATACCGTTTGTATTACAAAAGTCGTTGCACAAAGAAAACGCAAGATTTTCTCCCTTCTTTTTCAAATGCGGATATGGTGCAGGCGTTGCTACCATTTTGTTAAAATGTTGGGTTTGTTTCCCTTCCGCACACCACATGAATGTTGGTTTGCTCTAGATTGTCTTTCGTAGGCCTTGGATTTTGGCTTATCTTTGCCCCCATCTACTATCTATAAATAGAGCATTATACTCCTCCATCAAACACACACTTTCATACTCTCATTCACTCTCTCTCGTTCTTTCAACCTCCTTTCTCTTTTATATCTCTTCTTTTATTCAGGGTTTATTTATTTACTTTTTTTAAGAGTTATCTTGCTAGTTCTGAGATCCTCAGAAATTTTGAGAAGTTCCTGTTGTATCCTGGGGGGCTTGCGGAATACACCACAGATAAGTCCTTAATGGTAGTGAATCTACACGACTCGGGAAGTCTTTTTGTTCGTGATTTTTTCAGCTACTACAACAAGTTGTTTTTTTTTGTATTTTGGACATTTTTATGTGTTGATTAAGTTTTAATCTTATCAGGATGGTTAGAGGAGATTATGATTAGTTAGAGTAGGAGTTATTTGAATGAAACACATGCATGTGTTTTTATTGTTTGGTTGAGAATTGTGTGTCTCAACAAGAGTTGTGGGGGCTCCAAGAGCTGACCTTGAGGTCTCTGGTTGTGGTCTCTAGCAAAGCATAAGGGAATGATGGACTAGACATAATTGTATTGGAGGTGAACTTCGTTGGAAAATCTTTTAAGGAGAGGATGGAAAATGACATTTGTGTACTTCACCCATAAAACTCATGGAGGAGCAATGCGGAGTGGACTATGTCCAGAAACTCCTAGGGAGTAGGAAGGAATAGTTGGTTTGGCTATAGAGGTTAGCTAGTTTTAATGGTAAGCTATGTGTGAGGGTTATGCTGATTTTGATGGTGGATCTCTTGTGTTGAGACTACATGTGGTCTTTGTGTGTGTTGTGTGAGACAACAAACATTGTGGTTGGTTATGTGATGTCATGTGATTGGTTGTAATGGCTTAGATGAGATGATATTTCTATTATTGCAAAATATTTATTAATGGTTTATATTTGGTTTAAGTTAGTTTAACCTTGCATGTGTATTTTTGACTACGACATTCATAAATATGTTGTTAATATACAAGAGTTAATATTATTGCATATGTTGATTCGGATGCACAATAGTGATGCACAATAATGAGGATCTTTGACATTTCTTTGGGAAGGAAATCATTTGGTATTTGGACTTATTTTATATAAAGGTTATTTTGGAAATAATTTATATTTTGGTTTAATCGAGGATTTTTTAGATATTAATTTTGAGGTAATGTGGATGAATAAATGAAAGTTTCAATTTTTGTTATTTTTTAACGATGGTATTACAGTTACAAAATAAATTTGTTTTCAGATGCATGAGAAACTCTAAGCATTTTAGTAGCATCCTAACGGGGTGTTACGCCATCCTAGTTAGGTGTCAATTTTCCTTGTGCCTTTTATTTTTTGGCTTCACCGAGATTTTGCCATATGAGGTCTCTTTTGTGAAAGAGGTGTTCATGTACTTGAGTATTATATCTTTAAGCAGCTTGTTGTGTAGCAACTATGTTTCTTGGGCTTCCTCTCAAATCTCATGTATCATGTCGAGATCAACTTGAAGATTATTATTGCTTTGTGCCTTGTTGAAGTGTTGCCATTGTAATGATGTTTTCTGAGCTCGACAAGGATCATAGTGTTAGTCTCGTATGAAAGTAAAAATGGTGTCTACTTCATTAATGACTAAGGAGTACAATGATACCTCACAATACACTTATAATTTCTTTTTCCCATAATTCTTTGGCTTGTCTAAGCTTATTTTTAAATTCATTCAATATAAATTTTTTTAAAGCTTTGGCTTGTCCATATTAGTTTGTTGGTGCTCAATAGAAGAGACCTGATGATTTTTGTCGAGTTATTGTAAGAATTGCTCAAAGCTGTTGTCAATTAACTATCTCCCGTTCATAAACAAAACTTAAATTAAAACAATAAAAAAGAGCTAAAGATAAAAATTCTAACTATGTCCCCTAATAATAACGATATCGTTGACATGATCAAACTAATGCTACTTATTTATAACAACATCAGTAATGTTTAGAAAGTAGTTAAAAAAATAGAAAGGATAAAGTAACCCAAAGTCATCTCCCAATGAACATGAGATTGCTTTCTAACAAATTATTTCTTATAAAAACTATATAAAAGGGGTTAGCAATAAAGAGATGAAATTGGTGAAGGATAAAAAGATATAAAAACAATGATAAAGAAAATAGATTGATTTCATTGTTTTTTAAAACAGATACATCATCAGTTATCTAAAAATTAATGCTCAATTAATTATTATCTTAGATTTTCAAATTAATCAATGTAAATTCTTGATTAAATTTTTGACGTTCTTACTATTAACAAAAGTACATTCTCAATTAAAAAGAAGAAGTTTGTAGATTAAACTCCAATGTTTCGAACTTTTTTTTTTTTTGCTTCTCCCTTGGTTTCTTTATATATAAGACTTGATTGGACTTAGACTTTATCTTTTGCTGAAATTTTTAATTTGTTGATGCAATATGTTTGAAATACTTAACATATTTTATCAGTTTTAAAATATCTTGAAGATATTTATCTAAAAATACCTAAATAATTATCAACACCTAAATCTTACCTAAAATTCCAATTCAGCCTTGGCGTATTTGACCAACATTGCAATTTTGACCAGATTTTCAATGTTTAACCAAGTTTGACCATTTGAGTGTCCATTGAGAGGTTCTCATGTGGCAACTCTTTCTTTCTCTCTCAACTAGGTTTCTTCTTTCATTAAGGATTCTATGTGGTGCTTGCTTTTAATGTTGCATGGTTCATGAACATATATGCCTTCATGGTGGTACTGTGACTTTCGTGTTCGTGTTGCGCTTTGTTGTAGAGTGCTTGCATGTTCAAGGGTGATTCAAAGGTTGTTGATGATGTTTTGTTTGCATTTTGATTTGAAGGTTGTCGTAAAGGACGAACTCACATTATAGGTTCTGCTATAGAGCTTCATCGACTTCGATATAGTGCGGTGCTAGTGTGATGACTACGAGTGCTCGTGATATGATTTGCATCGTTAAAATGAAGGTTAACAACATCGTTGCATGTGGCTCAAGTTCTGCAGCGTTTTCTATGGATTTTGAAGGTGTTGTGGTGGTTCATGGGTTATGCGTGGACGGTGGTGGCTTCCATGTTGCGTAGGGTTTCTAGTTTGGGAGAGATGGAAGAGAGGCTGGAGATGATGACGTGTCAGTCTGATATTGGACAGAACTTGAAGTGGTGGATCATGACCACGTGGCGAGATGTGGTTGGACATATTTAAAAGTGGAGAATTGCCACATGGCATGATCTAGTTAAACTGATGTTAAGTGGTAGCAAGGTGAATATAGAAAAATAAAGGTGTAGGAATAGGTTTTATGTGGCCCTTTTTGAGAAAGAATAGTTTATAAGTAGAAATTAGGAGTGTATTTAGTTCTTAATTTTTCTCTTTTCAGAATTTATTGATTTTGACTTTATTCTGTAACTCGGAATAATCTTAATTTCATACCTTAAATGAGCTTAATCTTAACTTCAGCTGCATCAAGAAACATTAGAATATCCAAAGATAATTTATGCAACTAAAATCATTTTTTAAGACATTTTTATCACACAAGCTCAAATAGCCTAATTATTAGTAATTTCAATTAAATTAATCTTTTGAGCACACAAATTAATTAAAATTCTATTATTTAATACCAAATGAGGGCAAAAATACGCATTCATCACCCGTTCTCTATGACGCTTTAGTAGGGTAGACCATACTGATATACCACATTTTTCCAAAAGAACTTTTGCACTTGTGTTCCAATAGTTGTCAATGGTCAACATTTATTAATTTGGCAAAGTAGCTGATTGCTACAATTAGGAATTTTACGTGCCTATTTTCAAGCGGGAAAGGTACGAGAATATCCAAACTCTGTAAGGTGAAGGTCCATTGAGTGACAATGGTGTTAAGTGTTTTTGGGGGTAAGTTATGCAATGGTGTTAACTTTTGACACTCATGAAATTTTATGATGAAGCAAATTACACTCACCCCCACTTTTATCCTTTTGCACTCCTGGAAAAAATTACATTTATCCTTTTGCACTTATGGGAAAAATTGAATAATTTCAAAACATTGTTCTGGGTTATTTTATTTCATATGTACACTAGAATAAAGGAATGAACATAACTAGAAACAAATCAATGTGCTAGAAATCAGTTTGCCATGCTTATTAAAACAGAAAATTTCTATTTTCCACGCATGAGTTAATCTTTTGAATTTACATGAAATTCAAATATGAAAGATGCCACTCAAGTTTAAAATGTATATTTTCTCTACAAAATTTACTCAAGTGTTTTGACTTGTGTTTTCACTCAAAATACTCATGTAAGTAAACTCTTATGATATTTAACAAGACTTTAATATTCACAAACTTTCGAAAAACTTACAATCAAAGATCATGAGGACTTTTCACATGTTGTAATGGGGTCAAGGCAAAGATAGGAAAGCTTAAAAGGATTTTTAGGGTTTTTGAAAGAAATATAGAAAGAACAAAGGAGCAGTTGCTATATTTGAGAAAGAAATTATTTTTCAATTTTCTACATTTCATTTTCAAAACTTTCATCATATTTCCTTTTTCGCCATTTTTATTACTTGTGGGTGACGTACTCACCCCACACACACTTTATTCCTCAACCATTTCTAATATAATCCATTAACTTCTTATTCCTTCCTAAGGTAAGGAAAAACACAGTCTTTTTCTTTCTAAGGTTTTGCAATAGCCTTAAAACAAGAAAAAGAAATTTAAGGCTCAAACGAGTTATCAATGGATTAATATCAGGTGGCTTATTTGGCCAAGTAGCTAAAAACAAGAAATTCATCAATAATATTAAATCATGCATATTGACCTAAGATGTAAAACAAAAGAATCAAGTTAAATATGAGTATAAATAAAACATGAGCAAGTCACTCAAGAAAACTAGGAATGACACATGGTGGTCCATCCTTTATATTAAGGCTCAAGACTCACAAGGCCAAAACTCTTCCACAAAAGATTTAATCAAGTAATTTTCAAATCAACTCAATTAGCAAATCGGAGAAACAATCCACTCATATCAAGAAGACTCTTATTTTTCCATAATTATGATTATCCCAGTTTCTGAATCAAATCCTAAAAATTCAATGTCAATGTTTTATTGAAAACAATGATATATTTTTGGTGGATTCCTTATAAGAAATATTGTTTAAGAGTTTCCCTAAGTACAAAGTTACTACTTTCAAAATTTTCTCAAAAAGAAATCACACCTTTTTTAAATGAAAATAAAAACAAAAATTGAAAAAAAAAATAGAAAAAAAGAGAATACCTACCTACGATTCGTCTCCTCCACACCTATTTCAAAAATTATTTTCTTTAATTTTACAAAGTACAAGTCATCTTGTACAATTTTTTAATTTTATTTTTATTAAAAATAAAAACATATATTTTTGAAATTTTTTTAAATTTTTTTCTACTTATGCTAAAAATAGAAAATAAATATGCATGCAATTTCACTTTTTTATCAATAATGTTTTCAAAAAAATTTAAATCTAACATTTTTTCCTGTTTAGCAACCTTTCTTATTGGTCTGCAACCAAGTTAACAAAGATCACCACTAAAAATTTATTTGCATCATTAATAGGTGTATTACGATGGTTAACATGATCATTAGTAATCCTTATAATCTCATCTCGTGAGCAAAAAATTGCACCTGAAGTAGTTGAGTTTGTTGCATTATCATTAACGAAGTCAGTTGTAGTAGTAGATGCTTTAAATGCATATTTCAATATCGTTAGTTCTTCAGCTACACTTGGTTCCTCCATTGTATTGTTCTCACAACTTTGCTTTTGAAAATTATCAGATGTACTCATTTCATATCCATCAGTAGACATGTACTCATTTCATATCCAAGTCCGTTATAGTAATGGATGCTTTAGATGCATCTTTCAATATCGTTAGTTCTTCAACTACACTTGATTCCTCCATTTGTTCTCACAACTTTGCTTTTGAAAATTATCACATGTACTCATTTCATATCCATCAGTAGACATGTCAATGTGAGCTTCTTTAATTTCTTCATCCGTAGATTTAACAACATCTTTAGTAAAATTGAAATGTCCATCAATAGACATATTTGTATAAGCATCCATGATTGCATCAATATACCCATCAGTAGATATATAAACATGACGTGCTTTTGGTGTTAGTTGATTTAACATTTGATTCATGTACTCGTGCACATCAGCATTCAATTGTCCCAATTGATTCTGCCAATTTTGATGTGTAGCAATCATCATCTCTTTCATTTCATTGATCATGTGTTGATTTGTCTTATTCATGCCATCCAATTGTTGCTTAATTTCAAATATCATTTTCATCAATGTAGCATGTCTAACGACCTCATTCATTAGCTGACTTAAATCATGAGGCATTTGTTATAAATTCAATAGTTTCAACAAATCTCGGATGACATTGGAAGGTGGTATTAGTAGTAACGAGTAATTCTACAAAGTTGTTGTTACTTGTATCCTCCAACATGTCAAATAGTATTTACTTATTTCCATACCACTCTTGCTCAATATTTTTGCATCGTTGATCACCTCGCAACCTTTCATCAATGACATGTAATTTCTCTCTAACTTCATCCATTAGTATCATAACTTCCCCATAGGATGATCCATTGGTTACTTCAACTTGTTATGGTGGAACATATTGTTGTTGAAAACTATGTGGAACATATGGTTGTTGTGGATAGTAATTGTAATCCATTTGAAAATCACACTTTTGATATTTTCGTATGAAAAATTGATGAAGTCGTTCCATCGTGGAAGCTCTAGATGCTCGCTCCAATCATTGGAACATCAAACAATCCACGAGCAAATGCACTCAAGATGTGGCGGAAACTCGAATCTCTCAGGGAGATAACGATCCTCTCTTGTTCTCGCAAGGATCCTCACCAACACTCTCGGTGTTTCAGAACCCTTAGAGGCGAGAAACCTCTCTAAAAGGTGAGCTTTGAAAATGGGGAAAATCTACTCATATATTTGTCAAGCCCCAATTTCGTCTGCATGAATAAAATCATTTTTTAAAAATATCCAAAAATAAATGTTAAATAAAAAGGATAAAAATAAATTATCTTAAATAATAAATAATAATAATAATAATAATAATATGATTTAAAAAATATTTCTTTAATTTATGTTTTTAAAAGTTAAGTAAAATAAGGATTTTGTGTTTTAGATTAAAAAACATTATTATTTATTAATTTTTGTTTTTTATTAATTAAAATTAAAAATAAAATAAGGAACAATTTTAAAAATTAGAGGAGCAGTTTCTCATGGTTTCAACTTCCTCCAACTGTTGCTCATGCCATCTTCTAATTCACATTGTACATGAAGTTTTGGGAGACACATTCATTTTCATATTACACCTGCGCAGACACCATCATCTTCCTCGCCAATACTTTAATCCATCACCATTGCCATCCTCCACTAGAACACCCATGGACAACGTTAACTTTCACTGATTCATCCACAAATTCATGTTTCATCATCAAGACCTTTTTAATCTTCTTTCCCTTTCTTCCCCAAGGATTCATCCAACAGCATTTCACGCATCACCCATACATTCTCATATTTGAATCACTCATTTTCATATTACCATATTGTTGATGAATTCATACAACACCATGAGTGATTAAAGACCAAGAGATAACAGTGAGAGCAAAGGCAAGATTGGAGCATATCGGAACATAATCAGGTTCATAATTTCAAAATGATGTTTCGTGTTTATTTCGTTATTGTGTATGATTAATGGCAGTAAGCATTCCGATCAAACATCAACAAGAGGTTTCTATGTGTTTTACACAAACAATATATTTGGCAAACTAATAATAAATGAAATGGAGGAAGAAGAGTGTCAGTGTAATGGTTTGTGGTGGTCGCCAGTGTTGTTGTAGAGGTCGCGACAGGGGGAATGGTATGCCATGGTAGAACCTTAAGTGTTTGATTGGATAATGCGATGAATGTGAGAAGGAGTCGTTGTATTGACAACGGTGATATCTTTGACGACCTTGGGGCTGTGTTGTTGTTGTTGTTGGTAGTCCCGTCGAAGTCGTGGACAATAGTGGTGGCTCAATGAGGAAGATGCGACGTATGGATAGGGGCGAATCCGTGTGGTTGTCGCCGCTATTGGTGATAGCGGGTCCAAGAGTGGTTGTCGTTACTGCTGGTGGCTTGGTTGTGGGTCTCGGTTTATTGGTGTTTGCATGGTGGCCGTTAGTAGAAGGAAGAAGATGAGGTTTAGGGTGTTTGTTTCAAAAGTTGCGTTTTGTTATGACTTAGGTTTTAGTAGATTTAATTTTTTCTCCACACACCTCCATAACCTCCATAATTTAATTTGTGCACCCCTACTTTAAAATTGGGTTCCATTTACTTATTTACTTCATGCACTCTCCAATGTAATAACCTCACACCCCTTTTTATTTAGTTTCTCTTTACTTCATGTACCTGCGTTTCACTAAGCACACACTCCACTCTTTTGATTTCATTTTCTAGGTTAGGATGTGTTTACTTTATGCACAACACATTTCTTTTTATGCACCTCATTCCCAAGTGTATAGTTTTTCTCATTGCACCCACACATACTGACTTATGCACTCTCATTTTCTATTTCCAATTTTACTTTTTTTTAATTAAATCTCACATTTCAATCATATAATTTTCTCAAAATATTTTAAATTGAAATAAAAATTAAAATAATTTTTAAAATGATAAAAATAAGAATAAATAAAAATTTAAAATTATTTTTCTTATTTTTCTTCTAGTGTCTGATTGACCATTCGCGTTGCACGACATTTCTTTTTAAAATACAAAAATTATAAAAATTGCTTTGGTGTCTAATCAACTGCTCGCGTCCCATGACACTCCTTTTCAAAATATAAAAATCATAGAACAGTTTTGGTGTTGAATCGACCGCTCGCGTTGCATGACACTCCCTTTCAAAAGTACAAAATATAAAAAATGATTTTGGTGTCAACCCAGCCGCACGCGTCGCATGGCACTTGTTTTCAAAAATGTCAAAAGACAACTTTAAAAAATTAAATATTCTAATTAAGTTTTATTAAGAACTACATGATCCTTGATTCTATATTGTGAATGGAGATACGTAGGAGTAGGGCAAGTCCTTGTCAGGTTCACTCCCTAAAAATCAAAAGGTTTTCTAAATCATTTTCAAATAGTTTTATAAAGAACTATGTAGCCTTGATTTCTCATTTTTAATGAGAATATGTAGGACCAAGGTTAATCCTTGTCGGGTCCTTTTTAATCGAAAAATATGTATGTTAAATAATTTCTTATTTTTTATATTTGGGAAAATAAATATTATAAAATAAACACATCTCTTTTGCAAATTTAATTAAAGGTACCGCCTTTGGACGGGGGTTGGAGGGTGCTAATACCTTCCCTAAATTTGGTTTTCGTAGACTTTATTTTATGTTTATGGTTTTCCATAGTTTTCCAGAATAAACTATGGCGGTAACTTCAAATCTTTATTTTTAAACCAAATTCTTTTTAAGTCCGTCGTCCCGTCGCGATTTAGGTTGCGACAATATTCATCAAAGCTCTCTCATACAAACAAGGAGCTTGTCTTTTATAAAGAAGGAGAAAGGCAGCTCTAAACCCTAACGAAAGACAAAAGGAAACTAAGCGTGAAGTTTTCGTGTACAAAGGAAAGGAAAACATGAACCATCTTCCTAGTTAAAAGAATGAAAGGAAACCCTAGCAACTAAGGGTTGCAACGCGTGAAGAACCCTAGCTATACCTTTGAAAATGAAGAAAGTGTTGAACGTGTAGGTGATGAGGAAATTAGTGTTAGCTTCACGTTTTTGGTGGTTTGTGCGTTGGTGGATTGCGTTGTGTTTCAGGCGCATTCATAAGGTATACGTTGCACGCGTGGAGAGGGCTCAGGTTGCAGGCCCTAAAGGGATCGTTGGCGTTGCTTGCTTGAAGGAAACAGAACCATGACTTGCACTTGTGTGATTCAATAGGAGATGCACTACAAAAATATTTAATTTTAGAAACCCCAGTTAAGTACCAAAGGTTTTTTAAAGAACCCCCAAAAAATTTAAATTTTAATTAATTTGTTCATTTTCATTTTCTTTTGTAAGAATTAATGTTTTAGAAACACTGTCTCGTCTCAGGAGGTGTCGTCGAGTGGTCGTGTTCTATTTAGCAGAGAAGATCTGTCGCGTGGTCGTGTTCTTCAACGGAGAAGATCGTTTAGAGGTCTTAGGAACCATCCTCCACCATCGTTCTTCACTATCTCATGAAACTTCTACAGGTAACGGAGATTGCTCTCCTTGCTTCCAATTTCATTTTCATACTTCGTCTTCGATTTTTCGATTGCTTCCAATTTCGTCTTTCGATTTTTCTCTTTCGATCTCCTGATTTCATCTTCCAGCATTTCAATCTCTGTTTCGTTTTCAGTTCATTTGTTACTATATTTGATTTTTTCTTTCGATTTTGTCCTAATTTGGTTTCTCTTTTCGATTTTGTCACT
>Ga0099823_1006099_pt1 | contig 12132 bp, 4 predicted proteins | sample CowpearedBW_FD_76831 | JGI IMG/M metagenome (GOLD analysis project Ga0099823, IMG submission 76831) | Root nodule microbial communities of legume samples collected from California, USA - Cow pea red BW | ecosystem: Host-associated > Plants > Roots > Nodule | place: USA: California | collected... | reverse complement strand
TTAGGAACTGGGGATAAACTTTAAAATTTTGGGAGGGATTAATAACAGTATTAATCTTATGTTATTAGATTTATTCCTATGTTGTCTGTCCAGTTTTTGTTAAAGAAGCTATGTAACCAATCTGACAATGAAAGAAATACTTGAGCAGAGTATGCCATATGGTTTTGTTCAAAATGAATGCAATAATTTAGCTTGTTTTTATAGTTTCGTGCTGTATTCTATTCTATTTCATAATGATCTACATAATTAATTTGTCTTGTTGGAGCCTCTTTCGCAGTACGATCAAAATCAATATTTTACTGCATGATATGTCGTTAAATGCCAAATACTTTTAAAAGTTTAAAATTACTTGCACATAATTTTAAACAATTAAAAAAAGGTGGTCTTTATGTTATAAAACTGCATAATTTTTTCTTTTTCAGTCAGTATGAAATGGGGCTTCTTAAAAATATAAAGTGTGGCCAACAAATTTTTATGATTTATTTTCTTTTAGTTGAATAACTTTAATAATAAAGTTAGAAAGTATTAAGCAAGACGCATCATCTGTCTACCCATATTTAATGCCAGTTTCTTAAGGAAAGAAGTTTTTTTATAGTTTTGTCATGATGCAAAAGTAAAGTGTGAATGCTTGCTGCAAAGAGCAAACGACAAGTCAAGTCAAAAAAGTTGTGCTAATAGGAAATACAGAGGATCTGGTTTTAATATGAAAATCGTTTTTATTGCAAGTCTGAATCATGTGGATTATTTTAAAAAAATTGTTAATTAACGGCACAATCTTCTTACTATTTCTCTTATTATCATGAACAGATACAATTTAATTTCTTTTAAAAGAAATAAAAGTATATAGCAATCTGAATTCAAGCAGTATATTACAAGAATTCTTCTGTCAGGAAACAAGCAGAATAAAAGGTAAACATAAGTCAGAAATCATGAACCCCGGAACCAAAACAGTCTTCTGAATTCATAGGGGGTGAAAATAGTGGGAAAGTAGAAATGGGGACAAGTGAAATAAATGAAATCAATAGTGGGAAAAGTTCACCAACTTTTAATTAACAAGGATAAATTGTTCTGCTACTACGACTACTAGACAGCATGCCAAAAACACTGTTCATTTGCAGGCTTCTAAAAAAGAAACAGGAATAAACAATTAAGGAAACCACATCAAATATGACCAATCTCAGCTTCCTTAAGCAGTCCATTAACACAACTTCTTCACATGCATGCACAGAAGTTTCACTGTGTCTGGTGTTTCACAAGAACTTGTCAACCTTTAGAAGAACATGGTAACATGTTATGCAGCCGTTAGTCAGAGTTATTCATTCATTAACCTCTTAAAGACTCAACCTGAGTTGTCATTGATACAAGAAATACTTTTAAGGAATTTTAACCAAAAGTACACAAAATTAAGGAGGAGGTTGTCTGACCAAATGAACCTCAGTTTTGAAAAGAAGAACAGAAAGTGTGTCAATTGAGAAGTAGATGAACCCTCCACCAGTGTGACTCACAAAGGACCCGAAACTCTTCCCTATCACACAATGCCAGGCTAGTCCATACTTTGTATCAAACTCCTGAAATTGAAGCAAAATATTAAGAGCAAACAACTTAATTCAGTAAGACAAAGATTCAATTATGAATGTTTATTCACACACCCTATAGAAATTTATACCGAAGAAGGTTACATATAAGAGAGAAATAAGGTTCAAACCAAGAATGGAATTCCATGCAATGTAGAAAATGTCTGAAAACATGTTCAGAATAAGAAGTATATATGGAAGTTAATTACAACCATTAGTTTCTGAAAACCACGTTTCAAAACAAAGAATCAAAGACGTCGTTAATATCTGAGTATGTTGAAATCACCTAAAAAGGGTGCACGGTAAGTGTTTTCCAAAAGGTTGCAGTGTACCTTTTTGAGAGCTCTAGCTATGAGGGTGTTAGAGAGCTTTGGAGAAGGAGTTGAAAGAGAAAGGAGTGATCTGGTGTGACGAAGAGCATGTTCCTGCATGTGGGCAGGCATATCAGATGATTTCAACCTCACGTTGAAGCCGATGGCAAGTGAAGCCAGTCTCATGATGGTTTGAGAAGGGTTCTCCTTAAAGCCATGATCTTTGATGAGCTTTGGTTGTTGTTGATGTTGTTGTTCTTCCATGGTGATGGAATGCATCAGAGAAGAAGAAGAAGAGTGGTTTTGCATTAATGTGAAGTGGGTTGGTAGGGCAAGTCAAAGACAAGGTGGAGAAGAAGTGGGTTGTGTTTGATTCATATGGTACTGTAAGGCTTTTTCAACTTTCAACTTTGACTAGGTAAATGTGTAGGACATGACAATGAGAATATCATGCATTTTTTGTACCATTAGAAAGTGATCACACACAGTTCCAAGACATTCAAAATCACATGACCCTTTTGAACTATGTTTTTCTTATTCTCTAAAGTTTTCATCTTTTTATCAATTAAATGAGAAAAGGTTGAAGAATTGGGTTTGTTGGGTTTTAGGTTTAGAATGGTGGCAGAAGAAAGAAGAAAAAGAAGGAAGAAGGGTTAGGTGAGTGACTGAGCTCATTTACCTGCAACTCTGTTTCTTTCTTTCCCTTGATATGTCTCACTGCTAAAAAAGCAGACTGTAATTTGCATAGTTGAAAAGTGTAGCAATAGTAAAATAAATATAATTCAATGTTTTTTAAAACTGAAAATTGAAAATATTTTGTTGAAGTAAAAGAAATTTATAAACATAACTAAAAGATGATTAAAAGTTAAAAGAATATATACTTAACAGGTATTAGGCGGAAATTATAACGCGGATGATGTAAGCTTTTCGTTAGTTTGTTAGTGTCACATAAAATTAGGATAAAAATAATAATCCTTAATTTTAAAGGAATTAATAAATAAACGAACAAAATTAAGAAACAAAATAAAAAATAATTTATAGGATTAAAAATTTATTTAGACTTAAAATTTATATTAAATGAAATTTTAATTGATTAATAGTATTAAATTGTTTAATATGACTGTTACACTTAATATAAAAATGTCTTATATTACATATAAAGTTGTTCTAAAAAACTTAATATTTCATGCATTGTTAGTATAAAGATATTTATATTATTAATTAATAACTTATTTTGGAGTAAATACTTAGTAAATGAGACACTAACAGATAACTTTTCTCACAATTTTTTCACGCAAATGAGCTTTTCATATTTTTTCATCTATCTAACTCATTTTCTTAATAAAATGAAACTTCTATAATATACAGTAAAATAAGATTTAAATACATAAAAATTGAATAATTCATTTTTAACTTGAATATTACAATAAATATGAAGTTATAATTTGGTGCAGGCTAATTAAATACTCATTCTAAATATGCTCTTTTATTGTATTTTAACTTCTGAAAAGTATAAATAATATTATTTCTTAAAAAATATGACTAAAATAATTAGAGTAAAATTAAATAACAAAGCAAATTATACTCAACAGGTATATATTTCAATAATTTATATCCTTAAAAATTGATTTCAATCCATATTTTGAAACAAAATCATTTTATGAAATTATTTTTCTAGTAATTATTTTTTTGTCGTTACAAAATATTTATGTATTAACGAGGGAATAATTCTTGGCTAATCACCTACTGATCCCTCGAAAAAAATTACAATGAACTTCCAATGCCTATACTGCAAACCTCCAACATTCAAATAAAGGCAAGGTTCGAAGATAAAGACGATTTGTTCAAACTTAGAAAATTGTCGAACATAGTTTTAGAATCGAAAATGATATTTTAACATAACTTTTGAACTCATTTTTTACATGGCTGACGTGACTGGCTTTTTTTATTTTTAAATGAAAATTAAGTGATGTACACGTGTGCGGAAGTTACCCTCACTTCTTTTTGGCAAAATGAAATGAGATAGAGAGAAAGAAAGGCGGAGAAAATGGAGACAAAGTAGAGTGTTGGTGAGACAGGGATAGAGAAAGTCGGAGGAAGTGGAGATAGAGTAAAAAAGTCGGAGGAAGTGGAGACAGAAAAGTTCTGGTGTTAGAGAAGCGACGTGGGAGACCGTCACTGTAAGAGGACACACCTCCGCCTTTCTCTCTCCCTGCTCATTTCATTTTGTAGAAAAGAAGTCTCAGGGTAACTTCCAGGCACGTGCACATCACTTAAGTTTCATTTAAACAAAATTAAAAAATAAAAAAAGCCAGTCACATCAAAAATAAGTTCAAAAATTATGTTGGAATATCATTTTCGTTTTCAAATTGTCTCGAACACGTACGCGTTAAACACTTTTAAGGTTTAATTTTAAGGTTTACATGATTAAGTTTTATGTTTTAATTTGTTGATTTTTATTTTATATATTCAGTTACATGATTATGGTTTACATGTTAAACACTTTTATTTGCAGTATTTATGAATATATAAAAGAATTACGTACTAATATCAATAATTAGTTTTTAAAAGTTCAATTCTTCTAATAAAATTATTTAAATATTAAATTAATTTTAATTGCATAATTAAATTAAGTTAAATATTCATATTTTATAAATAAAATACATACATATAATTTATTTTTATTTGTAATGTATCATATATAATTTATTTCATATTTAAAAGTAAAAAAAAAACATATAAAATAGATTGTACCATAAATATAATAATATGTAACAATATAAATTAATTAATAATTTTTTATTTCAAATAAATTAATATATAAAATATTAAAAAAACAGCGGAAAAGATAATAAATAATTAAAGATATAATTAATTATTTCATTTTAAAGATAATTAATAAGAATTGTTTAAATAATTTTTATAATAGTATTTAAATGGAAAAAATATTGCATTAGTTAAATGTTAGTTATATTTTAAAAAAATATATAATAATATAATTTACAAATAAAAGATTAATTTATATAATAATAAAATATATTTTGATAATTTATTAATACATTGATAGTTTTTAAAAGTTTGTTTAATAAATTATTTTTTATAGAATAGTTTATATATTATTTTTTTAATTAGAAATTTTATTTCTTAGTTATGGATTAACAACAAAATCATTTCCTAGCTATCATATTATCTTGTGTATAAATCCTAATTAATTAGCTAAAATTTTGCTACCATATTATGTTGTGTCCAGTCCCTAACTAATTAGCAACAATTTAACTATCATATTATGTTGTTTCTAAATCCTAACTAATTAACTACAACGTAGCTACCATATTATATTGTGTTTAATCTCTAACTAATTAGCTACAACTTAGTTACCATATTATATTGTGTCTAATCCCTAACTAATTAGTTACCACTTAGCTACCATATTATGTTGTGTCTAGTCCCTAACTAATTAGCTACAATATTAGTTTGTCATTAATCCTTCACTAATTAGCGAACAAAATTTTTTCTCGCTAATTTTCCTCGCAAATAAACAAATTTGTTTTAGTGTGTTGTTCTATGTTTAGTTAATTTATTTATTATACTGTGTAGTTTAAGTGTTAGTTTGTTTGTGTTTACTTTTACATTGTTTTACTTTAATAAAATAAATATTTTTATTTTATTTTATATGTTTATTTTAAAATTAAGTAGTTTTTTTAATTAGTAAAATTTATATACGTTTTAAATAAATAATTATTTAAGAGAATACTTCAAAAATATTTAAGAGAATGTCTATTGTGTTTTGTAAAGTAATCCAAAAATATAGATTTGAGTTTGAATTCTCTATTGGTTTTTCTATGTTGTTCCACTGCTGTGTTTTCAAAATATAGTGATGGTCATTAATTTTAAAATTTTAAAATATATTAAAATTATCTTTAAAACATCAAAACATAGTGTTTTTTAATGCTCAACATAGGACAACACAAAAAAAATCAGTAGAGAAACCAAACTCTATAGATTTTTGTTTTTAAAGTTCATTTATAATATGTCTATCTATAAATACTACTTGTATAGTTGTATTCAATATATGTTAATGAGAATATCATCTTGTTTCTCAATTTGTTCCTCTAAATTTTGTTTCTATTTGTTTTCCTGTTTTCAACAATTGGTATCAAAAGCTAGGTTCATTATGAGAAGAAAAAGTTGTTGAATGAAGAAGCACCACCTTGAGTATGCAATTATGGCCACTATGGGTACCATACCTTGGAATCTTCCCATTTCCGATGGAAAAGGCTACGAGGATTTGGTGCATGAAGTTAAATGTCATTCTTGGGTTTCAAGAGGTTGATGAAGTGATGAAAATTAGATTTCAAGAACCTATTAGTGTGCGTGTTTCTGTCTTGTCCCCAACAATGTGTAGTAGTTAGCATATGTATAACTATTGTTAGTTTAATCAATTAATTTAGAAAGTGATTTATGTCAAGTAGTTTAATTTTTGACTAAAGTTCTATATTGTTTAATTCTATTGGGACTTAGACTTAAACATATGCTCTCAACAATTTCTTTCTCAAATACGAGTCTTTTCATATTGAAAACCATTAGTGGGTCTTTCGAGAAGCATTTACATGGAAATACAACACCAAATGAGACATGAGCCATACCAACATAAAGGACTGACACCATCTTCAACTAAAAATCGCAAGATAATGAGTTTATGAGTTTTCTTTCTTATAAATGCTCAACTTTTTCATTTTTACTCAATCTTTAATTTCCAACCTATCTATAGATAACCATCAAATAAAAGAAGTAATATTAAACAATTAATTTATTTATCTGTGTTTGACTGGTGAATTGTAAATTGAAACTTGATATGTGTATGAACGTTTGAACATTTATAATGGTTAGAATAATCGAAATGAGGTATATTAAAAGTGAGTAAATTATGGCTTCATTAAGTTCAAATAAATGTTTTAAACTTGCTGGGATAGTTGGCTTGAGTATATTTTAGCTTGATAAGGATTTTGAAGTTTTAGCATATTTAATTATTTTTTTGCATATATAACTTAAGAACTAAGTTTTCACTTAAGCATTAAGTTGTCGTTCAAGCACTAAGTTATCACTCAAACAACATTTAAGTGAAAGTTTCAACCTTGAGTACAAAGAACTATCACTTGAGCAACCATATGAGTGCTTAAATGATAATTCTCTTTTCTCAAATCAGAAGTCAAAACACAAGTGAGAGAAGTAATAACAATCCTCCATTTTTTGAAAATTTATCTCTCAAGTGGCAACTAATCACTTAAGCAATGAAGTTTTTGTTGGTTTAATTACGTTTTATGTTTATTTTCATAAGTGATATAGATATGTGTATCACTTAAATGTTGTTATAATACTTGAGTGATGAAACTTATTGCTCAAATAACCAAAGGTAGTTCAAGCAAGAAGGAATGTGAAATTAAGCTCTACTTTTAAGTTTATCTTTTTAGTGAGTTGACCTTGCTCAAGGGAGTATTCTCTGATCTCTAAATAATTTTTTAACCTAATTTAAAAGGGCGTACGTTCTGGCTTATAATATTTCATATACAGTTGATAGTCCATTCCAATGATATGTTAAAACAAAATGTTTGGATGAGCTGATGCGTTATTATTGTGAGTAATATATATTGCATGAAATTTTTAGGCTCAAATACTCTTTTGGTTTCATTTTTTGTTGAAATTATTCAATGTGGTCCCTTTATTTTTTTACTTTCTTAAATTAAGTTTTAATTTTTATTAAAACGATTTAATTAGGTCCTTTCTGTTAGACTTATACCAACGGTGTTAAAGATATGTCATACGTAAGTTCGTACTTTTTATTTTATTTTACTTTTTAATTTCTTTTCGATTTTATTTCTAAATATTTTTTATTCATGTGTCATGTCAGTGTTATGCCACATGACACTGTCAGTATTATGTGAGAGTGAAATTATCAATAAAAATAAATAATCTACAAAGTTTGTTCTATTATTATGAATATTGTTCAATTTATAAAATTGATTAAAATACTTTTACTATGTGACATTTAATAAAGCACTTTTATTATAAAATAATAAAAGATTAGAAAAATCAACACAAATATTACTGATAAGTTCTCAACCAAAGTCAAAAGTTCTATATTAATATAGTAGTAAAATTTGTAATTTACATACCAAAGATTAAAGTAAAGAAAAATATTATTTATTTATTAATTAATTTATTAATATATACAAATACTTTATATATTTGTTAAATAAATATTGAATATAAATAAATTTAATAAGTACATAATGTCAATATTAAGTATAATTGCATATAAATAATGTAGAAGATATAACATAATGGAAAAAACAGTAAAATAATAGAAAATTAGAAAAACCTTCTATGATAGATAATGGTTCCATTCTGATGACCAAGTAAAAATATTATATTAGTATAACATTTGTATGAAAAAAAAAATCTCCAATTTGGAAAGGTACAACATTGTTATATTTAAAAAAAAAGGTCTAATTTGAATCAAAAAATAAATGATTAAATATGTTTTTAGTCCTCGAACTTTGACACGAAATTAGAATTTGTTCATGTTTGAAACTGTGATACATTTTGGTTCTCAAATTTTAAAAATGAATGAATACACTACAAGAAAATCCTCAATTAGAAACTAATTTTACAAACAAAAAATAGTTAATAATTATAGTGATAAATTTAGATACTAATTTACAAAATAAAAAATTATTGGTAACTAAAATAGTCACTATTATAAATGAAAAATTATAATTGGTCACTAAATTGATCACTAATTAATTAGAAACTAATTTAGAGACCAAAACAAATTAGTTTCTAAATGAGTCTCTAATCAATTAGTGACCAATTATAATTTTTTATTCATAATAGTCACTATTTTAGTAACCAATAATTTTTAGTTTTGTAAATTGGAATTTAAATTGGTCACTATAATTACTAATAATTATTGGTCACTACATTTGTCACTATTTATAAGTTTCTTGTAGTGATATAGTCATTTTAACCCAATTATGTTAAACTTTTTTGACGTGCCAAATATGTTTCATGCTAGTATTTGAGTTAATTATATTGTTTATCACTCTCTCGTTTCAATGTTAGATGAAAAACACGTTTGACATATAAAAAAAATTTAACATAATTTGGTTAAAAGGATTATATCATTTTATTTTTAAAGTTTGGGACTGTAGACCAAAATGTATCAAAGTTTTGTATATAGATGAATTCAAATTTTGCGTCAAAGTTCAAGGACTAAAAACATATTTAACCCAACAATAAATATAGAACGAGTTGAATTGAATATAAGATAATGACAATTGACTCTGATACTAACACGTGATACTGATGTTGACACTGTCACATGACATTGTTAATGTCACATGACATTGTTAATGTCACATGACATTGTTAATGCCACATGGCATGACACAAATTTGACACCTTGACAAAAAACTTTAAAAAAACAATTAAAAATACTATGAATTGACTATGTCTTTAAAGTTGTTTATACAAATCTAGTGGAAATGACCCGATTAAATCTTTTAACAAAAATTGGAACTTAATAAAAAAAATATAAGGTCACCTTTTCCTTGAATAATTTAAAAAAATTAGGACCAAAAGAGTATTTTAGCCTAACTCTTAATAGGTTAAATGTCTCTTTAGTTTCTAAACTTTGATGCAAAATTAGAAATCAACATTGTTCTTACCTTTGATACATGTTGGTCCTTAAATTTAAAAATAAATAGATATAGTCCTCCTAGTTCAATTGCGTTAAATTTTTTTGATATGTCAAATGACATTTTAGGTTGACGTATGGGTTGTTTACACCGTTTGACACATTCTGACTCAATTGACAACTTAAAACGTCGTTTAACATGCAAAATAATTTTGGCATCATTGGATTAAGATGACTATATCCTTTGATTTTCAAAGATTAAAAACCAAAATATATCAAAGTTTTAGATATAAATAAATTCCATTTTCATGTCTAAATTTAGGAACTACAAAATATTTAACTCTTCTTAATATCATGGATTCATTTCAAGTCACATGTCTAAGATTACATGTGAAGTATCAAGTTATACATCTATTATTATATGTGAAGTTTATTTGTTAGTTTGTATCACATAAATGAACTTATGATTAACATAAATATCTTAGTTTTAGAGTGTTTAAATTATGATGATTACAATAATAACACAAAAAAGACTTTTAATGTATGTTATTTAAGGCTTTTGACGTTTGTTAAAGGTCTGACGTCATAGTGAGAGACATTAAATTGATGTATGTTGTCTCTAAACAAACATCAATTAACGTATATTACATTTGTAACAAACATCAATTAATGTCTACTTAATGTGTAACAAACATTAATTGATGTCTATTGTAGGGACAACATACGTCATTTGTGTTTTTTGTTTTTTTTTAATTTTGTGCCAATATTTTACTTCATTGAAACCATACAAAATTAATATACTATTCAAGAAAACACCACAAAAATTTCTAGAGTTTTCTAAGTACTTTGAGTATCTCAAATGAAGTTATAAAGTATGGAAAAATGAGTGAAAAATACTACAAAAAAAACATACCTTAGAATTTGTGACCAATTTGAAATTTTGACCATGATGTTTTTCACCCCAAATCTTCACAGCTCTGAATCTATGACTAGTATATCAAACTTGAACCATCTACATTTGAATACAAATTTTTTTGAGTCAAAATGCAAAAACACAACTTTTAGAACACACATGAATGAAAAAACCAAACTTAATGTGAAATGCAATCAGGTTGAATGAAAGCTTAAGTGCGAAGAAGCACCACAACAACAAGATAGATTGAAATAGGTTAAAGAACTTCCTCTTACATGTTTGTCACTATCACTGCACTTTGAAGGTTTCCTGCAAACCAGAAAAAGAAAGGTAAGGACACTATTTTAGAAATTTTAAAAAACAAATTGATGTCGGACCCCTCAAAACAAACATTAAAGGATGTTGAACCTAGGGCCAATAGACGTTAAAGGACGTTAGACTATCCTAGGTCTGACGTCAAATTCTAATTTGATGTTTGTTATGAAGATGTCCCACATCAATGTTGACAAAATATTTACAAAAATGTTACTGGCACCGCTAGGGATGTCAACGGGGCGGGTAGGGTACAGGTAGAGCTCCCTCGTATCTTACCCGCTGGATAAATATTTGTCTCGTACTCGTACCCATATCCGTCGGATATCCGTTATGCGGGTACCCATATAATTTTTTAATATCCAGTACGTATTTACAAAAAAATAAAAATAAATATTTAACAATATATTTTAATTGTAAATTCAAATAAAATATAATATATAACATTCATAAATTTTAAAAAAGTCCAAATAACCCATTTAAATTGTGTTGAATGACAGTTTACAAAGAAATAAATTATTTTTAAAACTAATTGATAAAAAAAAAAACTCATTCAAAATCAATATGTTAATATTTTAATCATTTTTTATTTTTTTTAATTTAAATTAGAGTATAGCGAATACGGGTATTCATGGGTACGGATACTATGATACCCGTATCCGCCCCCATTAATATGCGAATATTAAAAATACATATACAGTTATCCGTAGGTATCCATTTCCAATATTCATTTTCTATCCGTTGCGAGTTTTATACGCGAATACCCATGAGTACGAATTTTTTTGACATCCCTTATTACCGGATATATTTAACGTCGACTTTTGCTGTACCGGATGAGGTTATAAATAATGATACTTCATAAATTTATTACACTTATGAAAAACATTTGATGTCTTTCGATAGTCAATGTTTTCAATTTATCTCAATCATTAATTTTCTAATCCACTTACAATATTTTACCTTTTACATAATTTTATTCATTAATCATATAAATTAATATCCTTTAACGTGTATTTATGAATAAAAATTAATAAGTGTTAAATAATGCAAAAAAAACATCAAATATGTCATTAATTAGTTTTAATGACAATTACTTTAGAGATAATTATCAATTAATTGATAATTTTGTATAGGAAATTTTAAAAATTACTATAAATTATATTAAACGGCATAAAATAACTGAATTAATTCTAATTAATAATGAATGTTGATATTTCAAAACTTATTTAATTTTATGTATAATTGAGAAAAGTGGATGGTGTGTCGAAAACAAAACTAGGTGTAAGATGTAAACCAATGGGAGTGTGCCAGTGTCGCTTCAGTATC
>Ga0099823_1006095_pt1 | contig 12136 bp, 6 predicted proteins | sample CowpearedBW_FD_76831 | JGI IMG/M metagenome (GOLD analysis project Ga0099823, IMG submission 76831) | Root nodule microbial communities of legume samples collected from California, USA - Cow pea red BW | ecosystem: Host-associated > Plants > Roots > Nodule | place: USA: California | collected... | reverse complement strand
GGAAATTACTTTTTATCCAAAAATATTTTTAAAAGCTTTATGATAGCTTGTTTAATTTAATTCAAGTATAAAATAAATTATTCAGAAAAAAAAAGGTACAGCTTCGTGCCTGGTAGACACGTGCCTCCAACTATTACTGACACAAACTTTTTAATTTCACCAATAAAACCGTAACACGGATTTAAAAATTAAAAACCTTCTTTTCATTCCTCACCACAACTATACATCGTCAAATAAAATAAGGTGCACACGCAGTTACCACCGACATTTGAGAAAAGCAGAGAATAATACAAAAAATTCAGAAACGGGAAAATCGATTAAAAGCTAACCTCTGGTTAATTGAGGACTACGCTTATTTCTGGACTCCATAATCGGACGAAAAATTCAGATTATTGTTAGTGAATAATTCGACGTCGAAATTCGAAGCGAAAGAGAGCGATTGAGGCGAGAAATGGAGGAAGAAAATCAGCAAACACGTAACGAAGTAGTTGGAATTCAAGTTTGAAGACGACGAATCCAGCTTCACGAACCAGTTCATGCAGCTCGAGCCACGATATCGAATCGAGTTTCCGCCAAAACAAACGAATCGATCAGGCGGAAGGTTCTGGAAGCTCAAAAGATTTTCTGAGAGAGAGAAAAGGTGAGAGAAAATTCTGGAGAGAGAAAGAGATAGTGAATTTTAGAGAGAGAAGGTTGAGTTGTGATTTCGGAAAGCAAGTTTCGTCTGAGATTTATAGAGTTGGTTCGTCACGATCGTCCTTCGTCTCAGCCGAACTGCACCGTCATTTCAAGCGCGGATGGGCGCGTGGGGAGCACTTCCTATGGAAATTGGACACGTGGATTGCGTTTTTCTTTGTAATTTGGAACGTGCACGAGGGTATTCTTGCTACGCGTCGGTTACGGATGCTGAGGGATCAAAACCTGATTAAGACATTAGAAGGAGTTGAAGTTATTTATAGATAGTAATTTGGAACTCATTCTCTTTAATCACGTCTATGCTTTTTCTTAATCAAATTATTTAAATATTTATTGGTCACTTTATAATTAATCTTGAACTTAATCTGATGTATTTTTTCTAACCACGTTTTTTCCATTTAAAAACCTTAAATTCGAAATGTAAAATCAACTGTTTTACCGGTTTTGGTCTGATTTATCATTAATATGTTAAAAGTAGGGTTAGTTGAAAAATCCTGTCAATTTTTTTATAATATTTTTTCTTTTAAAATAAATATATATATATATATATATATATATATATATATAATATTTTTTAAAATTTTAGTTGATTAATTAATGTATATATAATAAAAGAAATTAAGAGAAATTATTACATGTTTAATTTATTTACAATAATTAATAATTAGAGTTTAACTTTTAAGGATTAATTGTGATATCTCATTTTAATAGTTTAAAACTAACAAAATATAACACTTCATTTAGGATATAAAGTATATTAATACAATTTCATAAAAGATAAGACTATAAAAATATAACATTTATACACTCAAATTAAACGAGCAAGCCCTACACAAAATTAACAACTTACTAAAATTTCATGAGACCTTCCACTATTCTACTTGATAATTCCTCATCCTTCATAGGTGTCTCTAAACTTGTAATTTCGTCTGCTGATAGGTGATCATCACAAAAGAAGGAGACTAACAACACAAAAAATACAAAAACACACAAAAGAGTAAGCTAGTGTACGGAAAAAGTAATTCTAAAATAAGTAAATCTTGTTATTTTCACACCAACATAGATAAAATAGATATGTATATGAACACAAATGAGTTGACACTAAACTCAATTATTCGAATACATGTCATTGACATATAATTCACTAGAGTGTGCACCTATAATGGTTCTTAGACTCTACATAGCCTAGACTCAAGGGTTTATCATCCAACCACACACAAAGTAAATTCCTTTCACACCTAAGACCAAAACAATTTAGTGACTACCACTTCTTACGACTCTCACCACATAACTCATTCTACTCTATTTGAGTGTAAATGATTATTAGAGTTCAAGATACCTCCTTACTAACATCTCTTATGTCAACTCATACACTAAAGTTACCACCACCAAGATTTTCTCCTTGAAATGCCTTTAACATCATTATCATCATACATGCTCACACGACAATTTCGCCTTACTTTAATAACAATGCAGAGTCATGAACATAAAAGGTCCATCACAATATTTCACACCAAATACTAACAATCAAAGCCATATACATGAATCATATCCATCACAGAACTATTTATAACAACTAAAGAGTAAAATAGGGCCAACATAGGAAACTGGCGCTCAGCAATGCCACTCAGCATCATTCTCCTTGCAAAAGGTAGTGCCTAGAGGTATTGTGTCATTATTCAATGCCAAACCACTCGTAAAATATGTCGCTCAACGGTGAACTCTATCGCTCAGCACCATGGAGCCAGAATGCTCCTAGACTTGTAGTGCAAGCTGCCGCTCAGCACCACTCTAATATCGCTCAGCATTGTATCAATTGATAGTAAGTGCATTGGTTTGAAATAGTTGTAAACATGAAAACTCATACTAATTTGTTCATGAACCCAAGCATACACAAGTAAAAGAAACATGAACAAATCATTCAAACCATGCAAACCAAACATCCATACTCACCATAATTCAAATTTATCAAAAACATTAAAGCCCATTCTCAACATAAAATCAACCAATGAAAAATTGTGAATTGGGGAAATGGAACATGTTCAATTGATCAATTTGGTTCTCCTTTCTTAGTGTTTTGGTCAAAAATAGTTTTAAAACATTAGGCTCATACAGATTTTTTCAATCGCTCAAATTCCAATTCCTTCAATTAATAGAAAATCAGCCAAAACACTCAAGCATTAAACAATCATTCAATTTAAATCATTCGTACACACCAATCAGATCCATCATAATAATCCAATTCCATACTAAAAAAAATCAATCATTAACATGCAAAACAAAATTATCAAACTCGCGCACACAAAAAACAACCAGCTTCCCTTACCTGACAAAGAGGCTCTATAGACCCAAAACATCTCTAAGAACTCTAAACTACCTCCAACCACACAAGATGTTCTATTTACACATAGAAATATCACAAGAACGATCAGGACCTACTATTATGATTGTTGAACAGTAGAGACCCATATTAATGACTAAAAAGGCGCATGCAAGTGAAAGAAGGCTCACATGCAACAAACAATGATCAAGAAAAAGGGTTGAAACTCAACTTATGTGAACAGATAAACTGATCGCTCCAAATTGAAGAACTTGTCGTGAGTATCATTCCTATTGTTTCTAATCTTCAATCAGGCAAATAGAGAGAACTCATAGAGAGAAGTAAGAAAACTCTAGAAAAGTGGTTTCTAGATAAATGATGTATTTTAAGATAATGAAACTCGTTTACAACAACAAAAATTTATACTAAAATCTTTTTATATTAAAATAATCGAGTCTTACTATTTTTAAACACTATCACCTCTAAAATATCCTTTTTCTAGAATTTTATATAAATTATTTAAGACATAATATTTTTACATATTTACGTTCTTTATATAATAAATTTAATTATGTAAAGTATTTAACTATTTTTATTTTTAATCTGGACTAAAAATATAGTAATCGAAGCCATTGGGCCTAATTTACTTTGTCATTCCTAAACCTTGTTTAGGAGAATTTATTAACTATAAAAGTATCTTTAGATTTTATCAGTTTTTTAATAAAATTTAAAATATATATAAATTAAAGCTAATTAATGCATAAATTAATTTATAAAAAGTTCACTTTGAAAATAATTTTTAATTTTAATTATTGAAGAACTTAATGCTATATTATAGAAAAACTATTTTTTCATATTTTTATTTTTTTTAAATATGTATAAGAAAAATATGTTTAAATATATATTATTTTTATATTCAGTATTATAAAACAATTCTAATAAGTATTATCTAGTAAATTAATTTTAGTGGTAATGGAATATAATAACCTTTGATTTCATTCATAACTTACAATGATATCAACAATTATCTCACTAGAAATCAAATTATATAATTGTGACTCAATACACCTAGTTTAGGTCACAAAATAATCGTGCAACTAGCAACACTATTTTTATGAACAAGCGTATTGAGTCAAAAGCTATAAATGATCATCAAAGTACAACTTTTTCTACTTAAGAGGGAACAAGTCTCACAATTCGATTGTGACATGACTCTTTTAGTCTCTATCACGAGACAACTGATGTACCCTACAACACCCATGTTTAGTGGAAACATTATAAAATGTGTGTGATTCAATTCTCATTTAATATCTTGATACCTTGTGAATATTGTTCATTATTTCTTGTGGAGTTGAATTTTTCTTTTAGTTCTAAGTCTAAAACTTCATGACCAAGACCTATCCAAGTTCATTCAGGAAGATTCAAGAAACTTTCATCGATTAAAACACTTACAAGTAATTATTGTGAATTATTCTTCAATGGAAACACATATTGATAAGTTAGTTTTGTTCCTACTATTTGTATAATTGATTTGACCAATTGAGTTTATTTTTTTATTGAAAATATTTTTTAGTTTTTGGTTGATCATTGATTACAAGTTGTGTTTAATTGATCTTACTTTATAATTGTTAAGTTAGACCTTCTTACCTATAAGTTTAAGGATATTTGGATCCATCATTGATTTTTGTGCTCTCGTATCTAAATAAACAATATCATTAATGGCTTTATCACATTTGGATGAAAGAAGTTGGATTTCTATGCAAGGTTGTGGTGGTGAAGCCCTAATATGATGCATTTATTTAAAACAGAATACTAGAATTTTTTTCTGACTCAGAATCGAACTAGGGATTCATCTAAAGAACTTTTCTCAAAATAGATAGACTCAACCTCTTCATTATCATTGAGATTGAGTGTAGAGATGACCTCTATTGCTTTTACCTTGTTTTGGGGACAATTCTTAGTTAAATGACATCTTTTGTTGTAGATGAAACATCTTTGATGATTGGATTTTCCTCTAACTTTCTTCCATTTGAAGAATTTGAAATTCTTCTTTTTCTTTTTCTTTTCTGTTGACAATTTTCCATGTTTCTTTTTTCTTACAATTTCCACCACGGTTATTGAAGCAGTTTTGAGAGCAAGACTTTTTACATTTGATTTCCAAATATGACCTTTTGCAAGCTTTATTGAAATTTCTCTTCTGGCTCATGATGTCTGAGAAGAATTCATGTTATAGCATAATTTGTCCACTGTTTCTAATGCCATTTGGTGGATTTCTTCCAACGTCAAGGATGTGAGATCCTTTTGGATATAGATAGCCATCCTGTTTAATTCAGTTGAATCTCAACAGAGAGAGATGCAACATAAATGTTGAGTGAACAATGGTGGCTTATGGCTTTCCTCCAAGCAAGCTTGCATTCAACATGAGAGATGGATAGAGTATGAAGATGTAATGGTGTGGAAGCATTGAAATCAGGTTAAAATTAGTGTATAAAGGTTTGGCTATAATGAGAAACCTAGGAAGATGTGTAGTTTAAAATTTGAAGCTAAATGGAGACATGCGTCTAGTGTGACTTGCCATGTGGCAATGTCACGCTTTCATGCCTTGGGACACATAACGAGAAGCTTGACCTAGCTTGGAGAGCAGTTGATGCATAACTAGGTAAGAAAACCCTAATTTTAGGTGTCTCACACAAAACCCATCTCTTCAAGGACCAAAACTACATTATTAGGTCAAAGCCCAAATCAACTCCAAATACAAGTCCAAGAAAATCCTATAATACTTGGCTCAAAATAAACCTACTCTAATTATTTAAGTTCAACACTACAATTGTCATTAAACTAAATTAAAGAAAGAAGAAGGTTAAGTATGTTTTTAGTCCCTGAACTTTGATCCAAAATTGGAATTCGTCCCTATCTGAAACTTCAATATATTTTGGTCCCTAAACTTTAAAAATAAATGAATATAGTCCTTTTAACTCAATTATGTTAACATTTTTTTAGGTATCAAACGCATCTCTCAGTAGATATTGAACCAAAAATGTGTCAAACAATGTAAAAAATTTCAATACTAACATGAAAAGCATTTGACACGTCAAAAAATGTTAACATAATTGGGTTAAAATGACTATATTCATTCATTTTTAAAGTTTAGGAACCAAAATGTATCAAAGTTTCAGACAAGAATGAATTCCAATTTTAAGTCAAAGTTCAGAGACTAAAAACATACTTAACCCTTAAAAAAATATAGAATGAGAGTAAATGGTTGCTCAGTCATAATCGCTCAACAAAATTAAGCAATATTATAATAGAGACAAATGGTTGTTCAATCATAGGTCATCAAGTATAAAAAAAATAGAAGACTATACATTGTAAAATACTCAAAACATACAAGTATAACTTCAATTCAATCTAGATACTAAACTTGTTGATGACATTACATGTTCTCATCAAAATCAACAATCAATCACACACTTTCTAAACATATTCTATTCATTGCAAATCAAAATGTATTGGTCTAAATTTAATTTTGAATTAAATTCAATATTTTCAATCATTATAAAAAACTTATTTCATTATGAACAAATACTAAGTCCAATTGTCACAATAACTAATATTCATACATAATCGGTCAATAAAGATGTAAGTTCAAATTAATAAAATTATAAAACTCCAAGGTATATACAAAGTTTGTTTACTTATCAAATATACTCCATCTAATTAAACATAAACATACATTTCATCTCAAATATAAAAGATGTATATAAACCATGTGCATATTTCCAAGTTTTCTACCACTTATATGAAAAACTTCTCACACCAATAAAAGTTAAGTCATAACTTATTCGTACATAGCTAGTTTTAAAAACACTTTATTCTAACTAAAAATCTCTTATCTGAGGATAAAAAAGAAAGCATTGAAGTTCGAAAGTTATAAAAAAGACAACAGAAAAATAAAAAAAATAAAAAATGTAAATTAGTAAAATATAAATTGATTTTACACCTTACACACTTAAATACTTGAAGAAGAAAACAAAAACTTCTTTATTCCATTAAATATCCAGATAAGGTCATGTTAAACATCATTATGATTCTTGACATTCCACTGTGTTTGACACTCTAAAATTCATCAATCATTTGTTATCACATGAAAATTTATCAAAAAGAAAATAAAAGAATTAATACAAAACTTGGGGGATCACACTGAACCTATAGTAAAATTTATACCAACTATTATTCCAAAGATTAATACAATCACCCTTAGTGTTCAAAAAGTATTTTCTAGAACATCATATGCATCCTTAATATCATGCCTATTTAAAGAACATTATATATTTTATATGAGTTTAGTTCAAATTATTTTGTCATAAGTAAACTCACAAACTAAATGTAGCATATAGGCGTTATTCTCCAACTGAATATTAGTAACCTCCAAATCACCATTCAACTTAGAACCATACAAGATGGACCATCTAATAGTGAGCAATTTTGTGTATCTCCCAAGTTCATACAAATTTTGAATCCATTATTCCACCTCAAGAAGAAGCTTAATAACTTATTTATAAACCTGAAAGCGACAATAAGTCAACAATTACCGAATTTATTAGTTGAATTCTTTCCATCATACTAAACAATTTCTCTTCCCAAAAAATAAACTTATAACGAATGTTATTAACCAAAGGTTGAAACAAACGAGCCTTGAAAGCTCCCACAAAAATTGACACTCCTAATAGAACCAATTATTTATGAACATGTATACATAGTAAATCAAAGGATATAATGGAAATCATAACTAATATATCTAACTCTAAAAAGTTCAAGAGATGCAACATTTTTTTTTATGCATATAAAGTAATACATATAAAACTCAATGAATAGTCGATATTTGTTGATACAAACATATATGTTTTTTAATTAAGTGATTCATATTTAAATCTTAACAATAGCATTTTACATACGAAATAATATATTAATAAAAACATATAAACCTTATATGGTATTAAGGTCTTCAACTATATTAGTAATTTTTTTATGATAAATTATTCTATCACTATTATAAAAAAATGAAAGGAATTAACCTGGTGATTATTTACCTATGTTCTTGTTATATTGTAGGAACTTTAGATTCGTATGAGTTTATAAAGAGGAACAACTTGAAAAGTTTGAGAGACCTAAAACAAACTTAAAAAATGAAGTTTTTTATTTAAAATTTATTTTTTGAACTTTTTTTTTATGCAAGCTTATTTATTAAATTGTATAATTAATTTCATTTAATATTTATTTTTTAATAGATAATAAGGTTAATCCATTTAATCTTTTCTTGAGAGACATTCTTCATCCACCTGTGTAATACCCTATTTAATTTATAATCATAATTAAAGGAAGCGTCACACAGAATAATACAGAAACGCAGTCCTAGAGTTTAAACACTACTCCATACAATATCCAACGCACACAACTATGCCAAAACTAAACCAGATACAATGTTCATCAGTAATCAAAATAGGAATTTAAAAGATAGACTAGTACATGGGTCATAGCCCTAAAAATAAAGTCCAAAGCAGAATCCAGCCCAGGTGGGCTACACAGCGGAACCATCACCTCCCTGTTGGCCACAGGTGTTTCTCGCATCTACTCACACCAATAAATTGATGATCTTCGCAAAAAGATAAAACCACACACACAGGACATACAACAAACAATAGAAGGGTAAGCTAGAGCCAAAAATAGTGTTATCATACAATCATATACATTCTCACAATCAATTATACATACGTCATCCAAGCATGTTCTGACCTTCCAAACAATACACTAAAACTCGACGTGACTCATCCGGATGCATATAATCTAGTCAGATTCAGTGGATTCTTGCACTTGTGGTGGATTTTCCTGCTCACCCCCGAACTAAGTGTTACGATGTTTCAATCCCTCACACACAAGGTTAGCCCTTAATGAGTTTTAGGCCTCCTACTACTCTCACCACAAGAGTCAGTCCGCTCTATGTGAGACTAACTGACTCCTTAGAGTGTCAGGATGCAACCTTACCCTGAATCCTTACCAAATCATATAGATGGGGCACCACCATGAACTCCCACTAATAGGGGTCATGGGATTATGTCCCGACCACTGAAACACCACCCAGAGGTCTCACCTAGAGGCTCATGGGTTTATGTACTGACCACATACAAATCATACTCAATCAATCAAGAAAGATTTATCATGCATAAATATATCACATACCAACCCTTTATAACCTCTTTCATATTCCCAGTGAATCCATACCAACTCATTATTCTCAATCCATGAATATAGAATCATATCTCATACCAATACCATGCAACTTTAATTACCAACCATATCATTCATTTTACATACCAAGACCACACCAACATCCCCATCCAATTCATAATCACAGATATTCCATGCATTTCACAAGCCTCAAACTTTAAATATAGTAAATAAATAAATCAATAATCCATAACACTCAAGTGGAGAAAACAACGAAGCTTGTAGCAGGTCTCGCTCAAGCCAGAAGCCCTCGCTCAGGCGAGAGGGATGCTCTCGCTTAAGCTACAAACTCTCGCTTAAGCAAGCTCGCGACAGAGGCCCCTAGGAAGTTTTGCGAATGCTCGCTTAGGCGAGCCCTCCTCGCCTGAGTGAGACCACCCCTCGCCCAAAGGTGAGGTTCCTCGCTTGGGCTAAGACAACAACAACACACCAAGGCTCCCACACGTTCTCGCTTAAGCGAGCATTTCTTGCCTGAGCGAGATAGTGCCTCGCTCAAAACAAAAGCTCTCCGCCTGAGTGAGAGTTCGAGTGTAACCCTGGCCTACTTCTGCATGTCTCGCCTAGGCGAGTCAGTCTCGCTTGGGCGAGAGTAACAGGTCTCGCCATTGTTCTCCATGCAACAACCACTTTTTCACATCCCAAACAACAATCCAAGCATTTCATAGTTCAACCACAACACATAAGCTATAAACCATGCAACAATGACAAGGACAACTCAAAAATCGAAGTAAATACACAAGCCCTAGCTTCCCTTACCTGAAAAGGGATTGGCAAAGGACTCCGACACCAGACTCAACAAATCTAGCAGCTTTAATAGCGAACTTAACAACTGAGAACAATAACAAAGGAGGAATAACGAGGTTACGATAGTGAACCCAATAGAAACCACTAAAACTAACTTAGAAAGAGAAGAGCACAATTTAAGAACAACTTACGTGAGTAGAGCGAGGTCGAGCGAAACTTTGATCAGTTTGAACCCTAAATCCTAGCATAGCTCTTTTGGAGAGATAGAGAGAAACAATTGTGTTTCTGTAGATTGAGGGAAAATGAAAGCGTTAGGGCAGATTAGGGTCTTTAGCTCTCCATGGGTCATCCCTAGGCCTAACGGATATGAGCATCCCTTTAAAAAAAAGGACAGAAAATATTGGGCCTTACAACCTGTATTTTTTTAATTCATTTTTATATTTTTATAAATTTATTCATAGTTCCTTTTTATGATGCAATTAAAGCCTCAATTCTTCTTTTCTTTTAGATTTTTTAATAGCCTGATTCAAATTTTCCAATTGACATATTTATATATTTTTATTTGAAATAAAAAATTATAATATATAAAACATTACTAAAATAATTATATAAAGCGAATGAGTTCAAACAATAAAATATGGTTTTGGTTGTCAAGAAAGTAAACTAGTAGATTTGTAGTGTCTTGAAGTTTCAAGTCTCTTTCTCCTTCTCAAGTTTCAACTTTTTTCACAAATCTAAAGAGTTTATTTTAAAATTAATCATTAATAAAAATAATTTTAAAAAAATATTATTCTCTTTAACTCGATAGTAAGTGTTTTTTTTCTCTAAACTTGAATTGTCTTTGATAAGAAAACTCAACTTTGAATTATGCTCAAATTAATCTATTATCCACCAAAAGACAAAACCTTTATCTAATTAATAGTTTTGTAGAAAAGTTATAATTCCTCCTCAAGATATACAAAAAAAAATACTCAAAACTCGTAAATCGAAAAGTATCGAAAAATAAAACTAGACAAAAGAAACACATTTCTAATTCTAATACAAATCCATAACAAAATAAAAACAACAACAACACAAAAAAATATACCAACCAGAAATGAGGATGAGAAAATTGGTATACATGGGCAATACACGATTCAATCATTTGCCAAAACCCTAAAAAAATGACTCTTAGAAGAGGAGAAAGTAAGGAAAGACAAGAGAAGCCACATAGACATACAATGCAAAGATAAAGGGAGAGAATAAAATCAAGATTGATTCTAAGAGAATAAAGATAATTAATCATTTCCTTTTTTGTAAAAAAAAATTATAATTTACTAAATAAAGGTTTTAACTCATTAATTATCATTTTTAATGCCAATAAAAATTAATAGACATTAATAATAATTTAATTAAATTGTATTCTTAAATATAAACTTATAATTAAATTAATAGAGTTGTATTAGTAATAAAAAAATTTAATTTTTTTTCTTAAACATAATTTTATAATTAATTTAATAAAAATATATTAGTAAAAAAAATTATCTTTTTTTTAAACATAATTTTATAAACTAATTTTAGTAAATAATTTTATAAACTAATTTTAGTAAATAATTTAATTATAATTTTATAAACTTATAATTAAAAATATTATTAATAAAATAAATTTTTTTCAAAAATAGTTCACTTACTTTATCTTTGACCCCGACTTATAAACTGAATACAAACTGAATACAAAAATAAATGACAGAATAAAAAGGTAATACATATTAACTAAAAAATATCTCTTAATTAACATGTCAGAACAATAGTCTCGTATTCTACTTTATATAGAAAAGTAACAATCAATCACTATTGGGTGAGATATTATTTATTTTCTTACCTTTATGTTTTGAATATATGAGGTCACCTTAAGATTCATGTCGATGATAGATTTTCTCATCAATCTTTTTTCTCATAATTAATGTATCAAAATAAAATATTTTTTTTTTTTGTTTTAAGAAGATATTGTTAATATTTGTACACGACAAATTTTTTCATCATAGTTTTAGAAGTATTAAAGTGAAGGGAATTTTAAATATATAAAATAATTATTTTAAGAAAATAATATTT
>Ga0099823_1006087_pt1 | contig 12142 bp, 2 predicted proteins | sample CowpearedBW_FD_76831 | JGI IMG/M metagenome (GOLD analysis project Ga0099823, IMG submission 76831) | Root nodule microbial communities of legume samples collected from California, USA - Cow pea red BW | ecosystem: Host-associated > Plants > Roots > Nodule | place: USA: California | collected... | reverse complement strand
TTTATACTTAGATTAGTATGCAACCCGTCAAAGTTTTAATTGGCCATTGGGTGTCGTGGTTAGACCAACCCCTTCATAGGTGAGAACTATAAGTCAAAAGTGATGGTGCTTTGAGGTTCCTTCGAACCACTGGTTTTTGGTTATCTTAAATACATGTTTCATGGCTCTCTTTTTGTTTTTCTTGTCGTAATAGAAAGATGCTTTTTAAATAATATAAAAAATCAACGACACTGAAGGAAAATTCATTGACGATAACAGATCGATTTTAGTGATAAAAAATAATTAGTTGGTATAAGATTATCTATTTACTAATCATTAGTAACTATAACTGTTTTAAAAGATCATAATTAGTCTCTAAATTAATAACTAAAATAATATTTATTATAAATTGGTCTTTAAATTAGTCATTAACATTAATTATCAAGATTTTACAATCAGAAAAGTTGGTTTCCAAATTAATTTGTAATTAAGAAATTATTCTCTAAATATATTTTTTTACTAATTGATCATTACTTAATAATTTTATTATAATGTACATTCCACATAATAAATAAATCGGATAACTTATTTTGTTTTTTTATATAAGTAAATAAATATATTAAGCAAGCAAGAATAATTAAGTTGTTTCAATTCGTTCAGAAAGTAATATATACAAAATAAAAATAAAAGATAAAATATAGTAATTTATATCTTTGTCATACAAAAACAAATGTCATTTTCATAACGTCAATAATCTATCTCATTTAATTAAACTTTAAATTACAATCTATATCTTTTAATTGTAATAACATATTCAAAAGTGCACCCTACATATGTGTAGTATACAGTATTCAAATAGAATGATCCCTATTTTTTGCATCCCTTGTAATTATATTTTGCATTGATAATTTTAGACTTTATGGTGTTTTTTTATGCCTTCAAATGATAACACCTACATCGAGGAAATAAAAACATAGCTAAGGATCACACGACAGAAAAGTCACAACAGCATACCTATAGGTATTATTAGCATGTTTTGTGTCTAATCCTTTCACCTAAAAAAGTTGTTAAAATACGGACAATATAAAATTAAAAAAATGTAATATGTCAAAATTCTATAAACAGAGCTTTTCGGAAAAAAATAAAAATAAATAGAGATAAGAGAAATTATATAAAAACAAAAAGATAAAAAAAAAAATCTAGATTAATTATAAGAATATAAAAATAATTAATTATTTTTGTTTGTAAATAAAATTATAATTTATTAAATAAAAAATTTAACACATTAATTATAATTTTTAATATCAATAGAACTTAAAATACACTAATAATAGTTTAATTAAATTTTAGTTTCAAATATAAATTTGTAAATAATTTACAGAGATGTATTAATAATAAAATATAAAGTTTTTTTTAAACATAATTTTATAATTAATTTAATAAAAAAATAATAGTAGTAAAAAAAAGTTGAGTCTTCCTTTTCTAAGACTTAAAGAAAGTATTTTACTTACTTTATTCTTTGAGTTGGTTTTACACGATGAAAATTCATAAGTTTACAAAAGTGAAGATACAATGAATTAATCTAGCCAAAACAAGACAATCAACTTGCTTAATAAATCTAATTATACTTTTAAAGATAAATAATTAAGTCATAATTATGTAGAGATAATTGACTTCGTTCCTCTAAGCACATGTAATTATAGATTTAAGCCAAATGAACCGATTTGTGTCTAGTAATATACACAACATGCATAATTGAATAAAGAGTTTTACTTATTAAATTTAAAATTAGATTGATTTTAGACATGTGGTCGAATCCAAACACCAATATGTAAATGTGAATTGAGGTATGAAAGGGGAGATTTATATAACTATTGTCGATTAATGCAGAAATTGAATATACACTGGTTCGCTTTCAAACTTAATTTTTTTTTAATATTTTATACTTGAATTAAATAGACTAGAAAGGTATTTCTTTTACCGTTGATTCTTCTTCACTACAACAATATAGAATATTGACGAACGAAATCACATTATCTTGAGATTTGAGGGATTTTGATATATAAAAAAAGTTATACAAAAAATCTTGTTATTTTATTTTATTTTATTCACTACTTTTATACAAATACTAAAACATAATAGAATATTAAATATTAATTATATCTGAATTTTATTTTTTGAATCTAAATAATATATAAATAAATTTTATTTTTAGAATTAAAAGATTTATTAAAAATATTTTTTAATAAAACATATTAATAAATATTCTTAGCATAATATGTCACTTTTTTCGTCAATTTTACATTAATACGAATCTTTATATTTTTAAAAATAAAAGATTTATTAAAAACTATTTTTAATAAAAAAAATTAATAAATCTCTTAACATGTGTCACTTTTGCGTCAATTTTAAATCAATATGAATCTAAAAAAAATTATTTTAAATTTTATTAGTATAACTACGAAAAAATTGTATATATTCAGACATGATGTTAAACATGTATTCTTTCTTACTATAACAATTTGAAAATTGCCTTAACCCAATTATAGGGTAGTAAGCATCACAAAATTATATATTATAAATGGAGTGTATGATAATTCTCCTAAATTTAGTTTATTAAATTAAAAAAAATGAAATAAAAATTTACTCTATGTATGAAGAAGATACTTAGTTAAAAATAAATAAATAAACTAAGACAATAAATCCTAAAATATATATTAAAAAACCTTATAGAAAATGGTCTTTTATAAAGTTTGAAGTCCCTCACATACACTCTGTGCATTGACCTCAGCTGAATTTTTCTATAATAAAAGAAAATGTAATAATGATTCTGTGAATTTTTGTATAAAAAAAGTCATGATATCTTAAAATAATTGAAGGAAAACGATTCATAATTTTTGAAGACATCATAATAATCCCCAAAATTGGCAAAAGGTGAGGAAGTTCATAGGTATCTTCCGCTGACTTCCATTTCGGGGTAGATCAACAAATTCAAAGACTATGTAAGTGTTTGGTTTGCAATTAAATTTTTTATAGTTGTTTTTAAATATTTCATAAATGGAGATTTTAAATAAAATTTCATGTTAAAATTGGATCAGACTTAAAATTCTATTTTTCAAAACAATAATTTATTTGAACCTCTCATCTTATTATTGGCACGTCACTCTCCACTTGACCCTTGTTTCTAGGAAGGGTCGTGGATATTACCTTGCACTCATATCACAACCTTAAATTAACGTTAAAACACTTTTCATAATCATGTCTTATGTCACCTTAAAGATAAAGTGTGATTTTATATTTTACAGTCAAATATGTAGAAATATTGCGGCACGTGAAGGTGAATAATCTTCCTTCTGTCATTTCCAACGCTAATTATTTTCTGCCTTGACCTTTTAAAATTATTTTAATTTAGTATAAAAAATTATCGTTAACATGCTAGCATCTGGAGAACGTTCACAGAAATTGCAAAAACACTGATCAGTAGTACGACAGATCAGAAATTCGAAAACGAAGCCATTGCTAATCTTTTAGCTAATATTTTTTTAAAAAGTAATTTGACTTAAGTCTCATGTGTTGACTTGTATTATTTGGCAAAGATTGTAGAGTTTTGAGCCTAGTTTTTCACATAAAAATTTGATGCTAAATTTATGCAATAAATTCTCAAGTTCAAAGGTGATTCAATTGATGTTACAAATTAGATACATTTCAAGTAATAAATAACTTATAGTTAAAATATTGACCGGGATTTCTTTTCGTTAAAAATAATGCATAATAAATCAACACAGGTGGACTTATTGTAAAAAATGTACTCATTTTTAAAGTCCATAAGTTATGTAACTTTATTTTTGTGTTATTTTTTGTAATATTCATGTGATCCTAACTTTATACGCAATAAGATATATTTTAAGCTTGCCTTTAGTTAATTTTGGTGGTTCCAAATTAGATATTTAAGTCATATTTATGTGACTTTTCAGTGATTAATTATGATAAGCTCAAGCAATGAAATGTTATTTGATATTATTGGCTAACTGATTATAGGAACCAATGAAATAATATCTCGTGTTAAACATTTATTCTTAAGTGTGATTCAAAGATCACAACCACTTGGGTTAGGGATTTCTTCCGGGAATGTTCAAGGAATATCTATCTAGTTTCCAACTTTTGAAAAGTTGATATTCTACACAGCGTTGATATTGTGCTTTTTGGAGGGAAGTGTTCGTGGATCTTTCTTTTTGTGTTAATAGGTAAATATTAGTTATATATATTTTTTATTACAAGCTTAAAATATAAAATGCATAAGATAATATATTAAAATGATTTTGTTGTCATTTTTTACAACATGACAAATATAATACAAGAATTAGAGGCTACTAAAAGTTTGTATTTTCTAATTTACAGTTAAAGGTTAGTTGTGATTCTACTTCTACATTTTTTTTACATATAATTATTATTATTTTGTTTGGATTATTTAGTTCATTTATCATTTGAAGTTTTAAAAAATGATTTTATATATCTTCAATGCTTAAAGACTAAAAATATATTTTATAAAAATTAAAACAAAAATATATTTAAATTTATAAAATCAAAACCAGATACACTCTATATCCAAGCAATAAAAGCATAATTTAACCCTAGAATTAAATAGAGAAACATGCTTAAAAAAAAGGTGCGAAAAGAAGAATCCAAATAAGTACGGGCCAGACTCGCTGGAATGGGCTTGCGTATAAATGTTCATAGACCGCAAAGACGACACCAATAGAGTCGTCGTTTCAGGCAAAAGAAGAGTGTGGGACAAAAAGTTTGGTTTATCGTGTAAATTAAGTGCAATGCAAAGACAAAAGACAAAACCCCTAAACCCTGGGAATGAAGAAGACGAAGAAGAATGTGGAAGAAAATGGGGGAGGAAAGTTCAGGGGTGCCGAGAGGTCTGCGTATTTCGCACGCAGAGAGGCAGCGAAGGTGCTGAGAGTTGTTCTCGAAGGAGACGCTAAGCGCCGCGCTCTTGCCTCCATCAAATCCCTCATCTATCAACCTTCCGTTAGGAACAAGAAGGCCACCTTCGCCCTCCTTTGTGAAACCCTAAAACGTAACTAACTAACTAACTAACTAGCTCTCTCTGGAATGTATCATTTCATTCACGTGTTCGGTGTTTCGTCCGCAGATCTTCCTATCATCAAGGATGTCTTGGAAGCTGCTTCCATTCTCAATACCAAGTGGAAGGTCATAAATCGTAATAACTTCACCGCATTATAACTTTGATTCTTCTTCGTTTCTACATTTTTTTTAACACGATGTGCTGTGTATGGTTGATTTTAGCAGAGACAACAAGAATTGGTTTATATCATTGTCTATGATATCCTTTTCGGCCAGGTGAGGTGTTTTTTCTGTTGTAGTATTGTATGTAAGGGCTTTTTCTTCTACGACTTCTGCAAATTGAACTAGTTACTTATGTGGTTATGGCCAAACTTGAAATTTATAGGCGGTTTCACTAGTTGGTGATGCAGAGAAGTACCTTATGCGACACGAAGGCGCCCTGCGTTCGTCTCTTAAACAGCTTTTGTTACAGAGAAATGTGAAGACTGTTAAGCAGTTGATTGCTCTGCATGAAATTCCGGGTCCTTTTTCACATCTTCCGGTTTTTATGCATTTTATTAGATCTTATAGTTTGTGGATTGGTGCTTTTTACAGTTGATGCGCGGCAATGTTTTTTATTTCGAAGCTGATGCTTTATAGATGGTTGCTTTGAAATTGTTACATTTTGAATAAATGCTCTTATGCAGATGTTTCTGTACCTCGGTATGTTCGTGTGAATACGCTTAAATTGGATGTTGATTCTGCCTTGCTCGAACTTCAGAAAAATTACTCGGTAAATTCATCAAAATATTTCTGATGATCAACATTTTATATTTTAGTCAAAATGTTTACTTCCTTTTACTTTTAGGAAAGTATTTAACTGAATTCATAAAAAGTCACCAGGTTTGCTTCATTGATTTAATCCACATTTTTTATTGACACGGATTATTGATTTTGCTGTATTAAATAGGTTCAAAAAGATAATCTGCTGGCTGAGTTACTGATACTCCCACCAGGTACTGATTTACATGATCACCCTCTAGTAAAAAATGGCAGTATCTTTATGCAAGTAAGGAATTACTCTTTCTTTTTCTTATATATATTTTTTTAAGAAGTTATAGATATTTATCATTATCTGTATATAGATCTCATTGGATGAAAAAGTTAATATCTTTTTGTATTTAAGAAACATACATTTCAATTCTGATTGCACGCTTTTCTTTCTTTTATAATCGTTTTGCTAACATGGAGACAAATCTTTGTGAAGGGTAAGGCAAGTTCCATGGCAGCACCAGCTCTTAGCCCTCAACCAGGATGGGAGGTGAGTTATTGCTGCAATGTAACAAACGTTTAAGATATGAATTTGATTCAATCATAGGTCCATTCTAGTTCTTCATTCCCTTGTAAACATCACCTATTACCATATCTTTTCTATCCTCACCCCAGTTCTAGGTTTGGATATTTTTTGCATTGGACTTGCAATTCTTTCTCTTTTCTTTCTTTTTCAAAAGTATTTCTGAAAAGAAAAGAAAGTTTGGCCTTATTTTTCCTCTTGGCAGTAAATTGTTAAATAAGTTCCTTTTTCCTGTTTCTGTATGTGTCTTTCAAGATTTTTCATAGCCATTTAGTAATTAACTAACTGGTCAAGCAAAAAGTAGAAAGAAAAGTAGAACTGATGTGGTCATAACACGTGGGAAGCTCTAGTCAATTAGTTTCATGAGTAAGTGTACCCTAACATATCTCATGCAATGTAACTTGATAAGACGATTTTATAGTAAGAGTGAGCTATTTACTCTGAAATTAGAGGTGAAGTAAGTATGCTACATTTACTGTTTAACAGATTATTCTGTCCATACTGGCCAAATTCTTTCTTAGATAGTTGGTCATCCTATTGGCGATTCAGGAATATTGAAGTATATTGTATTTAAGCTGTTATATTGGGTCCACAGATTATTTTGTTTTGGCTTCTATTTTTTAAAATTTTTTTTTTTCTTAATACATTAACTTGAAATATTTTTTGCTTAATTTTACTTGTATAAATCCACAGGAATTATTAACTTTGAAGGATTTCAAAGAAATGGCCAAGGTTACCATATGTAAATTAATTACTAGAATTTAAGTGAGCAACCACTCTGTATGTATGTGCCATGTGCTTGCTGCCTGCTGCTCGTTTTAATTGCCATGTTATGAATGTTCAATTTTTAAATTAAACTATTACTACAGAAATCAGAGTTACATAAAAAAAGTGATGTTGAATCCTTGAGATATTTTGTTAGTTATTCCAATCCTTACTAATTGCACACCTCAAATGTATTTGAAGGTTATCGATGCGTGTGCAGCACCGGGAAACAAAACTATTCACCTTGCTGCCCTTATGAAGAGTAGGGGAAAGATTGTAGCATGTGAGCTGAAAAAAGAAAGAGTTAAGCGATTGAAAGACACTATAAAGCTATCTGGGGCATCTAGTATCCTTTGATGTTATATCTAGATGCTTACTGATAGCCTTTTCAATGTCACAACAATAAATGTCTTGGATGTTTTTTGAAACGACAGGTTATGCTAGTTGTCTAGAATCAAGGTCTCTTTTTTGCATTTAGTGTCTCCATAGCTGACGAGCATTAAATTCTGGAATTTTTTTTTTAGTTAATTTTTGGTTGGTGGTTTTAACTGCCAAACTTAACCCCAAGTTCAGACATACAAGTCCTGAATGAGGATTTCTTGAACATAAATCCCAAGGATCCTTCATATTCTAAGGTGAAGTATATTTCCTAATCTGTAGTTAAATATTTTTGTTTAAAGGGGTATATTGGGGTGGCTGCTAATAGATTGACTGATCTTGTATTATCAAACTGGACATAATAATCAATACATCTGCAGTTTTCTTCTAAACTTCAATAATTCAATTCATGAAATGTTTTTTATGTTTTGTAATTTTGCATTGCAATAAGGAGTTAATGATATGTTTTGTTGGTCCTTTGTATGATGAAGTTTTGTAATCTGCTGAATGCTTCTGGTAACTTCGATTCTGTACAAAAATCTACACCAGAGTAAAAGAGAGATGATGTGTTTCATTCGTATTTTCTCCTATTGGAGGAGTTAAGCCTCACTAAACGGCTAATCCTCCTGTTGTAAGAGCATATATTTTTTTCTTATTGGAGGAGTTTACTCATTTAACTGAATAGCTAACCCTTATGTTGTTAGAACCTACACTGTTTATTTTTCTAAGTCCTGTGATAGCGTTTTAGGTTTCTATCAATCGGGTAAGGAAAATACAACTTTTATAGAGTTATTTGTTAATTTGTCTTACGGATTGAAGTTTTATTTAGTTCATATGTGTGCTTGTGTCTAATTATCATTAGATCTATCATGACAGGTGAACGCTATTCTCTTGGATCCTTCCTGCTCTGGTTCTGGTACTTCTGCCTCAAGACTAGACCATCTGCTCCCATCTAAAACAGCAGGTTAATTTTCTTCTACAAATGTATATTGTATCTGCCTAGCTGTCAAACTCTAAACCTGGCCATTATAGTACACTGTCGATTACTGTCATGTAAGATCTGGTTTGAAGTATTGGACACATTTTTAAGATTTTAATACCAGATTAAGTATAAAAATTTCCTTTCCTTCTTTTCTATGATGACTTACTTTTTAACCGTAAACTTCTGACTCCATAGGTCAGGATACTGATATGGAAAGATTGAGTAAGCTTGCAACTTTCCAGAGAAAGGCTCTTGAGCATGCTTTACTTTGTAAGTTAGTTCGTTTCTTCCTTGTCCAGATCATTTATCAATCTTCATGTTTCTAGATTTTTTAGAAACTTAATAACAGTCTCCAAATTCTTTACTGGGGCAGCTTAGAAGTTTCGGTTTCTTTTTCTAAATGATTTCATTCTAGTATACACTTGACAAATATGAACGTAAGATTTTAACATTTTTTTTAATTTTTCCAAAATTAAGACATTCCAAAAATTAGAATTGTTTCATTTGCCAGTTCTAGCTGGATTGACAAATAAAACTCCCAAACTTGTCTCAATGTTACTGGGAAAATATCTGAGTTCATCGGGTATATGAATATCCATTCCTATTTTAAATTACAAAAATACTTATTTGGTAGGCTATTTCAAAACTTTTATAATTATAATTTTTTTATTGTTATTTAACATTAAAGAGGAAAAATGTTTTCTCTGGTTCAATTTTTATTTTTTGAAAGAAATATTTATTAAATGTTGGATGAACATCGTTATACAGTTATGTGACAGATAAGAATGAGATAAATTTCATATCTATCATTGAGTATAAATTTTTACTTTCGGGAACTCATCTCCGGTTCGAGGTCCTCAAAAGAATTGTCTATAGTACATGTTCTATCAACCAAATTCAGAATGAAGATGTCTTTCCTTAATATACAAATAACACATGAACTTGAGATTTGAATTGTTCTGAAATTAAGAAATGTTCGAAAATTTTGAATTGTTTATTTGGCAGTTCCTGCTCTTGAAAGAGTTGTCTATAGTACATGTTCAATCAACCAAATTGAGAATGAAGATGTCATCAAATCTGTTCTTCCCATTGCCGAATCATATGGATTTCAATTGGCGAAGCCCTTCCCCGAGTGGCAATGCCGTGGTCTTCCGGTGTTTGAAGGCTGTAAGTACTAATTTTACACAGCAGCACAGTTCCTGGTCTATCATTGTTTTGCACCATGATTTTTACACGCTTGCTTTTTTACATTTCAGCTGAATGCCTGATTCGGACAGATCCTGCCGAGCATGGCGAGGGTTTCTTCATTGCTTTGTTTGTTAGGAAAGCTGCGATATCTTCGGAGTGTTCAAATAAAAACGAAACTAGAAGTTTCCGTAACACTTCCGTAATTAAAAACGCGCAAAGAAAGAAGAAACGTATGCCGTTTATTGGCACTAATCCATTCAAAATGTGGTTATATGATCAAGTGATGTAGCTTCCGAAGGTGACCAAGATAGAATTAGAGTTGTCAAATGGTTTAAATTTATTTTTTAATTCAAAACAGTGTATTTTAAAATTATTTTGACGGCATTTGCCCATTTTGCTACATACCTGCATATTAGTTAATATTGATTGAGTTTTGTCTAGCCTGGGCTGATAGAGAGCAGATTTCCATGTTATTTACCGCGCTGTATTCCAAAGCTAACAGTATTGATGTGTGGCGTTAAAAGATGGAGATGGTCAATTAGTGGGGTAAAGTCAGTTCTGTCAATTTAACCTGCTAAAAATATGGCAGAGTGTGTTGTCTCACACCCCCCGATGATGTCTTAATTCTGCTTTAGTGATTAGAAATCAGAGGGATTAGAAAAATTAAGTTCATTTCAAAGCATTCATAATAATATCACTGCATTTCAGATCACATTCATAGTGAGACCAACAACAAAAACCGAAGGAAAGACACAAAACCATATAACCTCATACAGAACATGAAAGCAGGGGTTGAGATAGGTGTAATGTAGTGCAGTGCAAAAGACCTTGAAAATTAAGAAATTTAACCAATCTTGACCTCGATAGTCTTGGGCTTCTTGGGCTCAGGAGGAGGCAACTTGTTGACGGTGACAGTGAGCACACCATCCTGGCAGACGGCAGATATGGCATCAGTGTTGGCATTGTCTGGGAGTGTGAACTTGCGCATGAACTTTCCCACTCTTCTCTCCATCCTCAAATACTTGGCCCCTTCCTTCTCCTCCTCCCTCTTTCTCTCTCCGCTTATGATTAGCACATTGTCCTCCTCCACCTGCACCTTAATGTCCCCAGATTTCAAGCCAGGCATGTCGATCACGAACACATAAGAGTTCGGATACTCCTTCACGTCCACAGGGGTGGCAGCCATTGCCTTTGCATCTCGAACGTACGTCCGCGTCGGTGCGCTTAAGTTCTTCTCTGCGTCCTCTGTCATATCCATCATCCGGTGCAGAGTGGAGAACAAGGGAGAGTCCAATTCCATCAGCCTGATATCCATTTTCTTTCCTTCTTCTCTCCTACAAACAACTGCTTCTGATGTGATTTTATTTTCTATGCAGAGTCTCGGGTGCATTTTGGCCATTTATAAGGGTGACAGGGTAAGAATGGGAGGTTCCAGAAAGACTCACAGAATAAGAGTAGGAACTTCGAGGAGGTTCGCCACTTAATTCCCATGCTTCTGGTAGGCTCCAGAACACAACAGTGCTTCACTCTTTCTTTTCTTAAAAAACAAAATCCAAAATTAATTATTCTTTGGACTTTACCCTGGCCCATTTTGCATTTCCCTCACATTTAACCCCTAAACCTTTTTCGGGTCACATACCACTATAATCAAAGTGTAACATATATTATGCACAATTGGAACCTTTACTGTATAGTTTTCTTACGAATATAAAATAAATAATTTTTTTATAAAATCAAGAACGTTTCATGGTCTTATCATAAGTTATTTTTGTACTTGTCTAGACTTATGATAGGAACATAAGTTGTATAATTATTTTTTGTCTAGATATGCCTGTATAGAGAGAAGCGTGTAGTAGTGGCATTTTTTTTGTAGTGTTGTTAGATTCGTTGAGCTTTGAGTTAAATGCATGATACGTGGTTGTTAACAGGATCATTCCCTTCCACGTGCCTCACTGTTTCACACCCTACTCACACAACCTAACGTATGCCCTTTACTTCTCTAAAATTGCAAAAAGATAAGTTTTTAAATAAGTTATTTTTTAAACTTATTTATTTTATATTATTTATTATGAATTTAAATAAACTATACAAGATTATGCCAATAATAATATTATTTTATTAATTTATTTTTTCGCTATAGATAATAACATGTTCAAATTATTAAGACGAGGCTTTGTAAATAAGGGTCCAAACTTTTGCAATACTGGTTGTCATAAATAGATAATTAATTATATGTAATTAATTTAACCTTCGTGTTAAATTATTCCATAAAATTACAAAAGTTATTATAATGATTTTTAAGGTATGTTTAAAAGTTTAGTATTCATAAAAGTTATTAATGCAAGTTTATCTACGAAATCATAAATAATATTTTCATAAACAATAATATATATATATATATATATATATATATATATATATAT
>Ga0099823_1006084_pt1 | contig 12144 bp, 2 predicted proteins | sample CowpearedBW_FD_76831 | JGI IMG/M metagenome (GOLD analysis project Ga0099823, IMG submission 76831) | Root nodule microbial communities of legume samples collected from California, USA - Cow pea red BW | ecosystem: Host-associated > Plants > Roots > Nodule | place: USA: California | collected... | reverse complement strand
TACAAACATAAAAGAAAATTTTGCATTTTCAAGTTTGATTATTTTCCTACAATAATCTTTTTTATATGTTTTGTAAAGGTTACAAATTCTGTTTCACCAAATCACGTGCGATTGTCGTCGGATTTTTTCAACCGTATTCTATAAATTTAATTATTTAGTCACGTGCTTCATTATCCGGTTAACAATAGTAGGACTCATCTTACTGGTTTAAGGTTAAAATAAGTGTTTTTGAAATAAGTAATTTTTTTTTATTTTAATTTATTTAATTAAAAAATAGACAGGATTATTTTTTTAAAAATAAATAACAATAATTTATTTACAAAGAAATAAATACTTATTTAAATTAAAAAAAAACTTTTAAAAGAAAGAACATTTGATTGAAATTAGGGTTGTAAATGGTCCACACAATCAGGCCTGAATAAATGACAGTGACAATTCAGCTTGAGTTCCACCACGTGCTTCTTCTAATGCAAACTGCAAGCATTATATACCGCAAACCTAATTTTGTAGTAAGCCACTGTTTTAAAATTAATTATTATAGCGTCATTTTTATTGTATATTTATACTTTTACTTTATTTATTGAATTTTCTTTATACCTTATAGCAAGCTCCTTAAAATGCAGACTATTCCATATACGGGAGACGTGCGTGTTACAGTAAAAAAATGTTGTGTTTGGTTACCAAAACTTGAACTAGTTTCAATCCATGACTATTTCTTCTTATAATAATTAATAGTTCGATATTGCAGTAAAATATGATTTTTATCTTATTGTTTATTATATTTCATTATAATAATAAAGAGTTAAATTAAAAGATGATACAATAAGATTTTCTTTTTTTTTTACCTCTCATCATTTACATTTTTATTATATATAAATTTGGTAATCCAATCTCACAAATCACTGATTTAAATTTTTAATTATATAAATTGTAATTTAGTTTTTGTCTAATTGTGTGTGTTTCAATAATAAGATAACTGATTCTTTTTATTAAAAAAATTGATATTACTTTTTCACATTGGTTATGTATGGGTACGTGTAATTTGGTTTCTTTTCCAATTGGGATTTGTTTTTATTGTTATATTTTTATTATAGCAATTGCCATCTACATCGTGGTTAAAACTATTGTCACATAATTATTGTCAGATTCATCGTAATAACTACTACTATGCCATCACTATCTCCTTAGTATTTCACTAACTACATTTGTTATCATCATCCTTACCACCACCATTATGACACTATCATAAAAATAAAATTTAGTAACCATTTATTATGGTGATGTATCTAATCTACCAATCAAATATTAATAAATTTATAAATTAGGAAATAGCTTTCATGTTGGTTTAAATTAGAACACATATAAAATCCTCTATATTTTAGAAAATTCAAATTTATCGATGTATTTTAGAATTTTAATTATCAAAAGATATTTCTGTCGATAATGAATCTATTACTAAATTTTTTTGGTAAGATCTTTCAGTAATTTAAAATTTTTGTTATCGACGAATATTTTTATCAGTAAGTAGTTTGACAACCAATTTCGTTGATAACATTTGTTAATAACTTATAAATCCTATTATCAACAATTTTTTTTGTCAATAAATTCATTGGTAAATTGAATGACAAATTTCCTGCAAAGTTTTATGATAATTTTTTATTCATTCATATGGTCCCATAATCCACTAATAATTACAGACATATATCTATCGACAAATTTGTGATCATCAATACCAACAAATTCCTAAATATATCGATAAAATTTTTGACAAAATTTTTATCGACAAATTTATTGTTGTTGGTAATCCATTGATAAACTTTAATTACCATGTATTTTTGCTATTATCAACGTTTGTGTCATCAATAATAGCAATTTTCTTGTAATACCACAAACACAATACCATACCTCTTTATTTTCCATGACTATTGATCCATTGCACACAAATTTATCACAACTAACCATAGAGATGTACACCAATTTGTCACAAAAACTAGAAATTTAAACATGATTTTAAATCTCTATATAATATAAATAAAAAAGTTAAGTAATATATAAAGAAGATTTAGAGATGTCTTACTTAAGATTTTATATTAGAAGGATTGTCATAGTCTTTTATATGAATTTGTTCTTAGGTGAATCCTTTTAAAAGAATCCGATATATAGTAATATTAAAGTCAAATTCATCTTCATATGGTATAAAATAACTAAATAATTATAAAATTTATAGATTTTTTTTTATATCTTAAATCTTTAATTTTAAGAAAACATATCACATTATAAAATGAAAATACAAATAAAAACGACTATTAGAGTACTCATAATTAAGAATATAAGAATAGTTATGACCATAAATATTGGCATTGCTCACCATTACAAATATGTTGTTCATTAAACTATAGTATGTAAAAGTTACTGTTTTAATTTGACTACATGACTGGGAATTTCCTTTCTTTATCATATATATAAATAGAGATTTGTGATGTATCATGTTTTCTACCCACAGATGTTAGGTGACAGGTAACATGATCCTCTTGGTCGTGTATCCATCAACGGACCAATAATTTTTGCAATATTATTAAGTGAGCAATCAGATATGGAAAGCTTAAACCCTTCAACGATCGATACTGTTGAATCTGTGTCACAAATTAATTCTGCAAACAGATAATTGGGTGCTCCTGCAAACAATTAGGCACCGTATCTATGCTCTGACTTTAATTGCCACCTCTTTTTCTTCATCACATCAAAACCATTTTCAAAGCTTTACTCATTCATCTTTTCCAACACCCTCAAAAGGGGAAACAAAGTGTATCGTACGACGTATTGACGTTTCTAACCAGATTACTGATCAGACAGTTCAAAAATAAGTGATTGAAGGTCGTTCATTACAGGCGGACAATCTCTTGAATTGTTGATGTGACAAATTATTTTGGAAAAATTGTCACATCAACAACCCAAAAAATTGTCTGTCTAGACAATCTTTGACTACTTATTCTTGAACTGCCTGATCGATAGTCTGGTTAGGAATGTCAATCGGTTTCGAATCAAATGCTAGTTTCGTGCCCCTGCAAAACTCACTCTCACATCTTCCAACATAAAAAAAATACATAAACATTAATGGAGATCGATCATGTTATAATTTAAAACAGGTGCCAAAAGTTAAGTGCTGATAATGTTAGTGGATGTGACTTGCAAACACTGTATGGGATGATAAGTAATTGCTTAAGTAAGATTTACAAATATCTAGTTACATGTTATGTTACAGTATTAAAATACCTTAAACTACTAATATATAATGTTCCTCAAACAACATCACCACTCTATTTTTTTAAGAATGTTGTGGTCTGAAGTTTATCTGCAATCTGTTTAAACCATGTTATCTGATTGGATGGTGTCCCATTTAGCTGCCTATAAAGTGTTTGTTGATAAGAAATGGGGCCACGAGACTAAGATTTATAATTGAACAGCCAAAAAGTATTGTAAAACTTTACAATATAATACTGTAATTTTTTATTTTTGTTGTGGTGTAGGTTAAAAATATTTTATTGGCAGGTAGATGTTTGGTAAAGATTGTTTTCATTTTATGAAAAAATGATCTGATATTTATTTGTAAGGAAAGAAGAAGGATTTAATTTAAGATAAGCAATTGAGAGTGGACGCAATCAATGGAATGAGTCGTAAAAGGTTTGATAGGAGATTATGGGCCGGCTGTCTCGGTATTTTGGTCAAGATTTTACTTTTGTTAGATTCGTTAGGTAATTTCATAAAAAATAATACTAATAATAATAATAATAATAATAAAAGTGTGATATGTTATACAAAGTTTAATTAGTCGGATGGTACACACATTCGTTCAGATGTGTTAGTTTAGTACCCGCTTTAAAAAATGTGTCAATCTAGTCTCAATCTTTGAAAAAGTGTCTTAATCAGTTCTCTTTCAGACAAAAATTACTAAAGTCTATACTTAATTCATAACTTTTACTACTAAATTTTAATATAAATATTAATACTTAATTTTGTAAGTCATTTTAAATATTAATATCTTTAACGGTGTTAATAATTTTTTGCTGAAAAGGAACTAATTGAGATATATTTTCAAAAATTAAAACTCAATTGACACATTTTTAAAAACGAATACGAAACTGACATATTTAAATGAAAATGAGTATTATCTGACTAATTAAACCTTTATATAAATAGCCAAATGTTAAAGGACAATAGTTAAAAATGGATAAGATTGTTATATATTTATTGGTTTAAAATTATTATAAATAGAGTGACTCTCTGTTTTCTATTTTAGCAGTTATTGATAGTACCCTTTTCATTTTTTTCATTATGTCAATTTATAAAAAAAAAAGTATTTTCTTTCTTTGTTTTTTATCTTCTTTCATTTTAAGAATGGTTACATTCTGGAAGCTGTGTTGAATTTGACAAGAGACTGAGTAAACAGTGTACTCATATCATAAACGTGTTGCTCACTTCTTGTCCTCCCTTACATAATAATCTCCACCAAATGTTAAAAATATACAATCTTAGTTTTAATTTTAGGTATTATAATATTTTGTGTTGATTGGTGATTATGAAACCAAGTTTAATGAAGAGGGGAAGGAAGTGTTTAACACATTCAACTGTGTAGGAGACAAATCCATGAGATATTTATGAAAGATTTCCCATGTTGGCTCATGCATTGATTATAGGTCAAATTGTTGATTTTTTTAGTTGCCCTTTAACTATATCACCAATGTAACAACAGATCTACATGTAAAACCTACTTAGACACCATTTATTAATTTTAGTGTTGCTGACAAGGCCACCATCTTAATCTATCTTCATAAATTCCCACATGTCCATAACAAAGGAAATAATAGTACCTTAACTTTGAATTTGGCAAGTGATAAACAAACAAATATAGTACATCAAGATGTGACTAGAACTCATCTATAAATTAAAAATCGATCATCAATATATAAGTGAAAATAATTATTATTTTATAAAATGGATTTTGTAAGGTTTAATTAAATTTAAATTATACTCTTAATATGATATCAAAATCATGGATTAGAGTTTATCATAATTAAATATATTATTTTATTGAATTTATTGTTTCAATTTTTATTCAATCATTATATATGTCTATTCACACATTCAAGAAATATATATTTTGGTGTAAAATGATGGGTTGAAAGTCTCGTATTGACTAAACATAAAATTAATTTGTGGTATATAAATAATTGTAAATCTTACTTTATAAGTTGATTTTGTAAGATTAAATTATGTTTAAAATATACTTTTTAACACATATTTTGCCACATAAATGAAGAGTGTTTTTTCTTCGGATAATGATACTTTAATCCACTTTTTTTTACCTACTTTTAATTTATCAGTCTCATTACCCTTAAATCATCACATCACATCACTACAAAAATATAAAATAGATGATCTAAGGGTGATGAGAGTGATGAATTAAAAGTAGATAAAAAAAATGGATTAAAATATCATTTTCCTTTTCTTTTTAAATCTTCTTCTCGAGGAACATGGCTTGGGTAAAACAAATGGCTTCAGGCTCTCATCTCACCCATTCAAAGGACAAAAAAAATGTTATCAGCAACTCAGTCTGTTATGCTTTCTTTTCTTCCCTTTTCAATCTTCAAACTCGTTTTTTATTTGTTCCCATTTTTTCTGTCACAGCAGAAAAAAAAAAGCACCAAAATGAAGAGTCGCTTTCGTACTGGAAGGTCGAGCAGAAATGAAGGATATCAAACTGAAAAAACAGTTGGGACCTACAATTTCGGACAAACATTTTGAGACCTGAACAAGTGGTTGCCCGCAAACACTTATGATCTACTATTATGGCAAAAGTTGAAATACAATTCTATGTTGGCAGAGGAGATAAATAGAAGGAATGAAAACAAAATGTACAAAAAGGGATTATGATGTTAAAAATTATTATTTAAACAATGGAAAATGTATTTTTAGAAAGCTTTAGATATATTATGGGTTCACTTAACTTTTTACTTCATGAATATTAGCACTTTTTTTCAACATACTATTCTTCATATATTTTTATCATAAAAGATTTTTTTTTTCTCTATCCGTATGTGAATACATGTCATAATTAGATTTATTCGTGGAAACACAAAATTGAAAATAAATAGAAATTTAAAAGTTAAAATAATAAATATAACATCTCAATTTTAACAGTTTAAAACTAATCAAATATGATGTTTCACCTTAATATATTAATTAAGTCTTACAAATAGTAGGACTATATAAATATATCAATTATACAAACCAAACATTTTCTACTTCTAGACAAGATTGACCATTACAACAGTTTCTTACTAAAACCCTCTTTGGACCTAAAGGATGGCTCTTCACCCTCCAGATGTGCCTCTGAAACCACAATCATTGTTGCTCCCACCAAATAGGTGATAATCACAAAATGAAAACAAACAACACAAGACAGAAACACAAAAGAATGATAAGCTAATGAATTTTAAAGAATTATATCAAACTATATAATATTGATATATATAACAACTACAGACAAGCATATATATATATATATATATATATATAGTGATAATCACAAAATGAAAATAAACAACACAAGACAGAAGCACAAAAGAATGATAAGCTAATGAATTTTAAAGAATTATCTCAAACTATATAATATTGATATATATAACAACTACATACAAGCATATATATATATATATATATATATATAAATTACGACTCAATTAATTCAGATACATACATTAAGGTCGGATCCAATTAGTTTTGCACTTGTAGTGGCATTTCATGCTCTCCAGAGCGACAAGAGTGAAAACTCTACCATACAAGGTCATTCCATTGACACCTATGGTCAAGGAAAAACTCCTAGGCTAGGACCTGTTGCTTCTCTCACCACATACTCCATTCCTCTCTAATCGAGAATTTGAATGGTTATTAGAGCATCAGGATAACTGCTAAGACAATCTTTATTTCAATGCATACACTACCATAACCAATGCTAATCCTCCTTGGATTAGTATCAACCAATCTCAACTCAGTCTCCTATAATTAATCTCATATCATATACTCATCATTCATAATAGTTACAAAGCTTCTATAATAACTAAAATATCATCCAATTTAACTCAAAAATACAAATTTCAGGTTTTGACTTACTCACCCAGTGAGCACATATTGTTGGGCGAGAGGTGAAAGTCCCCTTCTCGATGAGCGACCAAATGGCTCGCCCAACAAATTTGCCACTGGAGCTACAGTTGAAAAATCTTCACATAAAGAGCCTAGTGAGAATTACTCGTCCAACGACTTCCCAAGTCTGAAAGTCCATAACTTAGAAATTCGCCCAAAAAGTAATGACTCGTCCAAAGAGTAATGACTCGTCCAACGAGTTTGCGAATTTGCATAATTTTGCAGATCAATATTCTACATAATTTTTCCAATCAACTCACTTGCTCAACGAGTAATGCTCGCCCAACGAGTCTGCAAAATCCTAGAAAAACTGATCTAAACATAATTATGCATATTCAGCTAGTCCAACAACTTCAAAACGTTTGTATAGACCATTCAAATATCAAACATCAATTCTATTAAAACATTCACACCAATTGAACTCAAACGCACCTATAACACAACAGTTATTTCTCGAATAACAGGTAAAACATAAATCTTCATGGCTTTCAAACATCACAAGCAATACTACATAGCAGATACCTCAATCAATCACAAAATAATCATACAATATGCATTCCTAACATGTTTAAGAATTAAAATAGAGAAATTAGCTTACCTTACCTGATATCCCTGTTAAATAGCTCTACGAACGCCAAACACCTCTAATTCCACAAAATGCTCTATCTACACATAGAAACATCACAAGAATGATCAGGGCATATCGTTATGATCATTGATCAACAGAGACTCATACTGATGAATAAAACGACACATGCAAGCAAAAGAGCTCACATGCAAGAGAAAACCAAAATAGACCAAAAAGAAGACAGAAACTCAACTTACGTGAATATAGAAACTGATCAATCCAACTTGAAGAGCTCGTTAAGAGGATCAATCTTATAGTCTCGATTCTTCAATAAAACAGAACTATTGTAGAGAAGTAAGAGACTCTAGAAAAGTGGTTTCTAGATATATAGTGTGTTTTAAAATAATGAAACTCTTTATAACATTTTTATTTATACTAAAATCTTTTAATATTAAAATAATCGAATATCAGTTCTCACACAACTACCACTCTTAAAATACCATTTTCTAAGATTTTACAATAAAATAACTATTTTATTTATAAAATAATTGTATTTAATTTAGCAATTATTTAAATGAAGAAAAATGAAAATAAAATTGAAAAACAAAATGTATACGAAAAAAAAATAATCTTCGTATAATTGATGTTAAGTATCACAAAAGTTCTATTTTTTCTATCTCTGTCACGGAGAGCTTTAATAATTCATGAAAAACAAATAAAAAAAATAGTTCTGATACCAAATTAAAACATATAATTCATTCTATAATTTCTATTCTTTTATTGTTTTCCACATGTATTATGCTTTTATAACATTTTAGTTTTATAAATCAGAATTAAGAAAGTTACGATTATATAATATTTTGTACTCCTATTTAAATCTATAATTTAGTTTATAAAATATCTTCATTTCAATAAAAAAAAACTTATAAAATTATTTAAAATTATATTATAGGAAAGTGTGGAATATTATTAAAAAATAATAGAAGAAAAATTGTATATTGAAAATACTCAAATTCCCTCTTATTAATCAACTAGTTAAACATCTCATCACCAAATCCATTAGAGAGTGCAAAACCATCAACATGTCATTAGAAGTGCAAATGTTCAATATTTTTTTTATGTCGAAGGTGAATAATAATATGCTCTAATATTCCAATAGATAGCATAGACTAATGTAGAAATCTTGCTCCCCTGTTCTAATCATTAATTCAGAGTACAATTCAATGGGGGTAGAGTTGTGGATTGTAATAGAAAACTTGTCAATTTATTGAACAACACTTCTTGATCTGAATATTTTCCATACATGTTATATCAATTTATTTCTTAAATTCAATTTAAACATATTTTACAGCTTAAAATCCTTTTGGCTTTTTTTTATTAGAGCCAAACATTTTAAATCTTTATTAAGTAAGTATTATATTGATTAAAAATTATGAAATATATTTAGTAAATATTGTAATGCTATAATAGTGTCAATATATTTTCAAAATTGAAAAAAACAAATGTTATAAACTTTTGCTCTAATAAAAATATTAATAAATTAATATCTATTTTTATAAATAGTTTAATGTCTATGCACTAGCGATATTGCTTTATATTATTGATCAATTAAACACTTTTCTTAACATGATTTTCAAGATAATTATTATTAAAACTAATAATTTTATTGCATATTGATTGTAATCAAACAATCCTATAAAACTGTCACACTATTTATTAGGGAGTAATTCTCTCTCTTCATTTATATCATATATTACTTACAGTATTTGTATTACTTTTAACAAATTTTATCATAATTAATTATTATTTAATATCAACAATATTGAGAGAAATTCATTTTCGTCCTTTACTTTTGATGTGATTTTTTGTGTGATTTAGTATGGATATTTTTTAAAAATAAAATATAATGATATATTAATTAATGATTCGTATTAAATTATATTAGACAGCGGAGGAGGATGAGAGTTAAAAAATAAAAATTATAATACCATTTTCCTATTTTAAAACAGATTAGGTAAATTAATCATTATATTGTTAGAATTTTCATTACAAAGCATTAGTATATGATTTTTGCAACTTAGAAAACTATGAAATTGATATAAAGATAGGTAGATCATTAGTATAATGTTAATTTCGTTTTACTCCACATTTTCTGGAATCTAACAACTAATAGGGTGGCCCAACACGTAACTGATAAGTTGTTTGGTTCGGATCCAATCCAACATGTACTCTAAGCATGGGCTTCTTCTACACCCACTTACCAAAACAGAATACGCGTTTTGCAGACGTGCAAGTAAAAGCTAACTTCTTTAGCGTCAAGTTAACAGAGAAAAAAGCACGTTTGGATTTTTTCTTCCTGTACCCCGGTAATTTCTTGGTGCACCTAATCATATTGAAAATAAGGCATTTTTTAGAGGGCAGGGGTGGGTGTGGATCTATAGCTTACAAACCATTGGTTGCTTTCTCATCCAAAAACCAAAACCAAAGATAAGAGGATAAGGCCACGTGGCAAAAACCCACACCCTCTTCTTCCTTCTCACCACCACAACACTAAAAAAAAAAAAACTCTCTACTTTCCCTCACTCTCTCACCTTTCTCTTTCTCCAACACCATGGCTTCCCCAACACTAATAACCCCAACCTCCACCCCCAAATCACTCACCCCCGTCAAGCCCAAACCAACAACCCTCGTCTCCGCCACCCTCTCCCCCACCACCGCCACCGCCACCCACCCACGCCGCCGCCAATTCTTGTCCTTCACCGCCTCCCTCGTCTCCTCCGTGCTTCCGCTGGCCCCGGCACTGGCCTCGTCGGACGAGGAGTACGTGAAGGAGACGGAGGACGTGATCAACAAGGTGAGGACGACAATCACGCTGGACAAGAACGACCCGAACGTGGCGACGGCGGTGGCTGATCTGAGAGAAAGTTCGAACTCGTGGGTGGCGAAGTACCGGAGGGAGAAAGCGCTTCTGGGTAGGGCTTCCTTCAGGGACATGTACTCGGCGCTGAATGCTGTCTCCGGACACTACATTAGCTTCGGACCCACCGCTCCCATTCCCACCAAACGAAGAGCCAGGATCTTGGAGGAGGTCGACACCGCCGAGAAAGCGCTTCTCCGAGGAAGATGAGTCATGCAAACAACCTTTTCTTTCAACTTCTTCTTCTTCTCCGATCTTCTTTAATCTGCTTCCTTTACTTTTTGTATTATCATTACTCTATTCAAAAAACTATGTATTTATATATGTATGTATGCAATCATATCATAGAGTGAGAGTAAAAAGAATGGAGGCATTTTCCGATTATGACATGATGGCATTTTTAGTATATTATGCTCTGTAATTCTCTTTTATCTATCTCACTTCTATTTTTTGCTATCAGATTATCTTCTATTATATGCTATTCTTAACTGCAGAGACAATTTTCTTCAAATGAGTATGAACCAAATTTTGAACACACTTATATATCCACACAACTCAACATATCTAATTAAATTTAAATAATATTGTTTTTAGTTCATCTATAATAGTTAGGGTTTTTTATATTGTTTAATTATTTTGAGTAATTACTCATTAATTATTATCTTTGTTATTTTCTTTATATAAATTACTTATTTGAATTTCTCACTTGATATATATTTAGTTATTTTAGTCTCTGGAATTGTGGGATTTTAAGGACTTAAGTTAATTGAAAACTATATTTCTAAGTTATTAAAACGTTGATAAAATATGGTTGAGAGAGATTTTACTTAGAGTTAATCAGTTAATTTTTTTTAATGAAGATTAGTTTTTATATTTCGCATCAATCAATGATATAATACTAAAAAGGTTTAATTATACTTTTGGTCTCCATTTTAGAGTCAAAATCTCAAAATGGTACCCAAATTTTTAAAAGTCTCAAAATGGTCCCCTTTTTTGTTAAAACGTCTCACGTTTGTCCTTCCCGTTAAGTCAAGGTTGACGCCGTTAGAGGAAGTGTCACGTGTCAGTTCCTCGATTTTTTGAATTTTTTATTAATTTTTTTTTTGAATTTTTTTAAAAAAATAAAAAAATTGTCACGTGTCAAGCTGTCATCGTGCCACGTGGCAGTGATAGTGACACGTGTCAGTATTACGCCACGTGTCATTTTGTTAGTCTCAATTTGGTCCTTTTATTTTAATTTGTCTCAATTTAATTTCAATTTTTGTAAAAATTTATCAATTTTGTCCCTCTCCAAATTGAAATCAAATTTAATTTTTGTATAAATGTACACAAATAGTTCCATCAAAATTGATATTTCAAGTAAATATTTTTAACCAAATTAAGTTCATTTAATTAATATTTTACATTGAACTTTATTTAAAATGGTTTAAAAGTTGTTAATAGAAAATAATGTTAATAG
>Ga0099823_1006079_pt1 | contig 12147 bp, 2 predicted proteins | sample CowpearedBW_FD_76831 | JGI IMG/M metagenome (GOLD analysis project Ga0099823, IMG submission 76831) | Root nodule microbial communities of legume samples collected from California, USA - Cow pea red BW | ecosystem: Host-associated > Plants > Roots > Nodule | place: USA: California | collected... | reverse complement strand
CCTAGCAACAACACAACACTCAATCTTCTAAGAACTCACTTAGAAAAAGTTATCACTCACTCACACTAGGTTTTTCAAAGCTTTCTTTAAGAATCTCACAGAGCAACACTTTGCAGTCATAGCACAAGAACTCTGAATCTTAAAAAGGTAGTTTGAAGTTTGGAAACTGAGTTCTATTTAAAGAGATTTTTGCAGGTTGAGTTAGAAATGAAGAGTTTAGCTGAAACTGCCAAGGATAATCAATTACCATTAAGATAATCGAGTATTCCAATGATTTTCGAAAATAAAGTTTTGCAGTGTTAATCGATTACCCAAAATGGTAATCGATTATCTCATGTACAAATTTGAACAAATATTTTTATAACTGTTAGTGGTAATTGATTACCAGAAATGGTAATCGATTATTTCAAGTCGTTTTTCAAGAGTCAAGTTATAACTGCCAGTGATAATCGATTACCATTCGTGGTAATCGATTATCTTAAGTGGCTTTTGAAAAATAGAATTTTTTGAGTTGGTAATCGATTACCATACTGATTTTTGCGAAAAATGAGTTTCTCTCAGAGGAGTTGCGAGTTGGTTGTTGTTCTAACAATTTTGCACCTAACTAGAAAAGGTTTAAGTCTATTACAATAAGAATCTTTAAACATAAACTATATTGTCTTCAATATCTTCAAGTGTTTTCTTCAGCATCTTTATCATCATCAAAATCTTTTAATCAATCTTTGTCAACACAAGCATAAATCAATTCATAGAGTATATTTCACATTTCCAAGTGTCTACATTTGAGATTTATATATTTATACCTCTCAAATTAAGTAAATAGGCATAATTAAGCAAACTAGCATAAACTTCAATTAAAGAATGGGTGATTTATCAACAACTTTCTAAAAGAACCCCAAGGGTAAAATCTGAAATTTGATGAGATGTTAAAGTAGCAACCAATTCTAACAAGTGTACGTAGTAGTATCTAACAAGTATCATATCCACAAAGATTTGTTAAGATTGTCCAATATTTACTTCTAGATTTAATGGAAATTGTTGAATTTGTGTTAATCATAAGAATAAGGTTCAATTAAGATGAAAAATATGATGATAAATTTGTGTTGAGGTTGGATTTCATCTAGTCTTCTTCTGTTGTATTGCTACATGTCATTAATATTCAATATGTAATTTATTCAATGTCTTGTAAGTACTCTAAGGTCATTCTAGGCCTATTCCTACATCCTAGAACCTAAGAACTTTAGACCTTATGCAATTCCTCCACTCTTGGTTGAATGAATCCTTACCTTAAGAGCAAGACTTTATATCCAACCTAAGCTTTAAAGCATGTAAAGCCTCTAACAAAAATGAGATGGTTTGACTAGACCAAAGTTTAAGATTAGTTTTTGAACTTAATCCAAACGATAGAAATAAGGTGAGTAGTTAATTCACCCAAGCAACTACAAAAACTTGAGTAAAAGCATACATAAAAATTAAAGAGGTAGTAGTACTGAGAATTCAAATCATAAGCTCTAGGAGTTTTTGTTCATCTCCTATGTCTCTCAATAAGATAATCTACTTTAGTATAGAGAGAGTGCTTGAAAAAACTAAGAATAGGATGCTAAAACTAGAGGCAAGACCATGTATTTATAGATAATTTTGGGTGGTGCTTAGCTTCATTCTTTGTGCTCAACAATAGGGGTTTCCTCTCATGGTGGTTTTCTTTCAACTCATTCATCTGTTATGGTGATATAAACTTGAATTTTCTTTCTTGAGAGGGTTTTCTTGGTAGCTTAGCATATTTCTTTGGTACTTCATGTTTCTTTCTACAAAGTGTTTTCTTTTGCGACTGCACCATTTTGTGTTGCTCAGCTAGAAGGCTAAAGATCATATTCTTCCTCTGACTCTTTAAATGCTCAACAACAATAGGTGTGGCTTAGCTATATTATTGTCGTTTTCCTCCAAAATCATCAAAATACATCAAAATATCATTATATTCAAGAAATTCTAATTCTCTGTACCTTGTTCTATTATTTTAAGCTAAAGAGGGTAGTTTAGGTGTCAAATTTATGTTAAAATTTAGGTAAAATATTTATCATTGCATCATATGACTTATAAAAAATGCATAACCTTTTACTTCAAAAATAAAATAAATTAATAAAAATATTTTAAGAGTATTTAAATTTGTATCATTATATAAAAGAAGATAAATCATTTAATAATTTCTTTTACTAGTTTTTATACCCGTGCAGGATATTTTAAAATGTATTTTTTTTATTATAAATATAAGTTTTCAATAAATGACAAAATAACAATACCAAAAATTAGAATTTTAATATTTTAATTATATTTAAAACCATTACATTTAAACACTATTTGATAACCTTCTTTCAAGTAATTACAAGTATAGAAGTTCTTTTATCCACTTTTAATTTTGGTATATTTTATTAAATTTTGATCAGAAATTTACATTTGACGAGTCCATGTAAGTTATAAACAACAAAAATGACGTTGGTTACAACCTAAAAAAAATTATGTATAATAAAAATGATATTCTCTTTTCTTTACTTTAAAAATCAGCATGTATGAAAATTTATGGCGTTGTATTTAAAACTTATAAGATAAGCATGAAAAAATAAATAATTCATTTATTTTTGGTAAACAACCTCTATTGGTACTGATAATTAATGATATTAACAATTTTAGAATATCATAATTCATTTGTAATAGAACACCCCAAATTAAAAGTATGTATTAAGAAAATTTTCTTACCATAAAATACTTTAATGTTACGTATTTAAAATTTTACATTAAGTATTATCATTCCATGTGTAACCATTATTATATTAAAAAAAATAAATAAAACTATATAATTTTATTTTTAAAAATCTATACGTTTTAATTTATACTTTTAGTAAGAAAACTTAAATTATATAAAAAATGATGATTTCTTTTTCAAATATCTAAAGTTCTTAATAAAGATTATAAATGAGATAGTAATGTAAATCTTTGTATCCAAAAAATAAATTAAATAAACACTTAATTATATTAAATTTATAACTAATATTTTTTAATTAATGTTAATATTTATCCTTTTTAAGTAATTAAAATATATTAATTGCATAAACATTGGTTTAACTTTTACTCACAAAAATGATTTAAGAAATAAATGGTCTTATGAAAATAATTATGATATTTGTGCTAAGTGATGTATTTTGTTGGTTAAACTAAATTTTACCTTTTACATACATAAATTTATTTATCCATTTAAAAATGATACTGTAAAAAATATATAAGTTAATTAATAACTACTAATTTTAATACAATACTACAAATAATAATACAAATAATTATTATATTTTCAATATAATTAATTTCTTTATATAATTTTATTTCAGTATATAATTATGTTTAGTTATAAATATAATATTTAATAAAAAATTTAATAATATGAAAAAAATAATTAATTAACTGCAGTTACTTTTTTATAACAAATTAATTAAAAATAGATAATATTATTTTTATAGTAATACTAAATATAATAATGAATTATAGTATGAATACTATAATATACTAATTAATACTGAAACTGAAATTATAAACATAAATTATATTGAAATCGTTGTTTTTTAAAGTTACATTTAATATAATTATTAATGTATTTTGGCAGGGCATTCACTTTGGATTTCTTTTTTCTTTCAGAGGTTTCTTTCCTAGAGATCATTAGTTTGGTGGTTTGATTTCTCTAAGAAAGAAGTGTTCATCCTAAATGTTATAGTTTCAGAAAAAAAAAATCCAAAATTTATCTCTTTTATTTATTGAATAAGGTAAGTCGATTTTCATTTGGATCGGTTGTTTAGTTGAGAGTTCCAGTAACACATTTGTAGTATTTATTTTCTTATTTTGTAATTATTTTTTTGAATTAGTTTTGGATTTTTTGGTTTGTTTCATGAATGTTGTAACATCTCGTTTAATAGTTTTTGCGCTACTAAACAAAACATTATATCATGATTAATCAAAGCAGATGGTAGGGATAGGCTGATATAGAATATCAATACAGTCATCTAAAATAACCATATATGCACCAGCTATATTTATAGCCTATATTAAGAAAGGGTTAACAAAACACCCAACGTTTAAGCAAAACATGGAATAGAGACTACTGCTAGATATCCCATGCCACAGATCAACTCCTATCTAGGAGGGGAGTGTCTTCACCTGTATTTTTATCTGCTCACACCAAAAGTAGGTGATCATTGCAAAAGGGAAAAACACACAGAGAGAAAAAACATAGGCAAGAATGGTAAGCTAACTTGATTAATAAACAATCATGCAGTTCAATAATAAATATCAATCAAGAACTTATCACATTCGTCAGAATTAATTAAACCACCATAAACACAGTACATATACATGACTCTATACTCAATATCTGAATTATGTAAGAGACATCGGAGCTCTTGCTGGCTTGCACTTGTGATGATTCTCAAACTCTGTAGAGTTTGGGCACAGGTGGTTATCACCCAACCACTCCCAGGGTAAGTCCCCTTTCGCATTTAAGACTGATCGGGTCCAAAGACTAGGAACTCCTACTACTCCTCACGACATAGTCCATTGTACTCTACATGAGTCTTAATGGTTATTGGAGCATCAGGATACTAACCAAAACTGAGTCTTTATGCCCTCACATTCACTAAAACATTCTTTTTAGAATTTCCCTTGAAATCCTAGTTCAATCACATTTTCTGATGATCCAATTCCATACAATTCCACCACATATACTATCAGTCATAACAATCCAAGCATAGTATGAACAAACATCACATTATTTCATTTAATATAGCTTCATTCATTTAAACAGAGAAATAAACTTAATTCTGCAGTGGAACTCGCTCAAGCTAGAAGATCTCGTCTAGGCGAGAAGGTTATCTCGCTTAGGCGGGTCACTCTCGCCTGAGCGAGGCCCCAAAAAGAGGGCAACTCCAAATCTGAGTGAATTCTCACTCAGGCTAGGCTGTTTTGCTTAAACGAGAGTATCTCACGCTCAAGCGAAACCAACTCGCCTAGACGAGACCTCGCACAATTACAGGGGTGAATTTCTGGTGCTTTCGCTCAGGCGAGAGCTGCTCGCTTGGGAAAAATCATCAGAATTCCAATCTGTTTTCACATGCAGGGCCACACAATTCATACCAAAATCCCAATTCAACACAAACAAGTGATTCAAGCATCAAGCAAACACAAAATCATGCAATCCAAGTCCTCAAGAACGATTTCTATACGAAATTTGAGCAAAAATGTTAGCTTCCCTTACCTGTATACTGATTAGAGCTTTGGTGAAATTAACCTCAGCTAGCAAAGGCAGAAACCCATGATTAAACCCAGAACAGAGACAAAATTTCTAACTCTAGCTGGAACTGAACCAAAACAGGAGTGGAAACTTACCTAGGGGAAAGGAGTTGAGGAGGGGGAGCAGTAGAGAGCTCAGTGGGAGTTGCTATTCCAGAATCTGGATGAAATTCAAAGGAAAGGTTTTAGATATAGGATGATTAAGGTGATAGTTGTTGGAGAGTGGTGGAGAGAAAAGGAGTAGAAAATAGTAGTGTGAGTTTTGTGTATTTTGCAAAGAGGAGAAAGAAAGAGTAGTAAAAAGGGGTCTCACAAATGTTGATAGTGGTAGAAGGATTGATCTTATTATAAATAGAATGATTGTTGGTCGAATGGTGAGAATGATTGTAAAGGAATGATGAAAATGATTGTAAATCTTTTTTTTTTTAATTTAATAGTTTTTAGATAGATTATTTTGCATGTTCAAGTATGTATTTGATTTGAGTATTAAAAAGTCATTATACACAGGATTCTCGTATTTATAATAAGTAAAAGTAAAAATTTAAATGCACATTACTTAAATCACGATAGTTTTTTGTAGTTGGAACTTTTTAAAAAATATTATTGTTTTGTTATTATAAATAATAGTAATACTAAAAATTAGAAAAAAATGTGCAATAACATAATACTTAAACACATAAAACTTTAATGTTTTGATTATATCTAATATCAATCACATTCAAATACTCTTTGACAACCTTCTTCCAAGTAATTAGAAATATAGTGGTATTTTTTGTTGGAGACTTTTCAATCAGAATTTTACATTTGATTGGTTCATGTACCCATGAACAAAAATATATTTGAATCTTCCTAAACGAACGATTTTTCAAAATGTAATGGCAAATCCTACACAAGAAATTGTAGTCTTTATAGAATAACCATGTGTTTGGATGGAGCATTTCAACAATGCTTAGAAATTAAAATGCTTTGTATTTGAATTGCTTGTAATTAAATTCTATTCATTTTTTAAATAACTTGTTTGGATAAGGAAATTAAAATACCTTACATTTCAATTTCTTGTTTGAAAAAAAAATTTGAATTTATTGTGAGATAAAATTTAATTTTAACAATATTTATTTTACGCTTAATTATGTTTTGAATTCATGATAAATTTGAAAACATGCTCGACAACCCAGATGGGTCGGCCAGACCCAACTACGCAACCGGATTAGTTAAACTCGACGACCCACCCGAGCTGGATCGATTGGGAAGCCCAGACAAGCGGGGTGGCCCGATGATCTAGAGGCCTGATGGCCCATATTGCACGATTGTGCCGTCAAGTTCGTCAATATGGCCCGATCCAACTCGTCTAGGTCATTGGCCCAATGCTCCAAATGGGTCCGACGACCCAAACGGGTCCGACGATCAAGACGGGCTTGACGACCTAGATGGGCCCGAAGACCTGGATGGGCCCGACGAGCTGGACGAGCCCGACAATCCAGACGGGTCCGAATACCCAAACGAATTCAACAACCCGAACAAGCCCGTACACCCAGACGGGCCCGAAGACCCGGACGGGTCCGACGACTAGGATGGGCCCGAGGACCCGGACGGGGTCGAGAACCCGGACAGGGTCGAGGACTTGGACGGGCTCGATGACTCGGATGGGTCCGACGACTTGGACACGTCCGACCACCCGGACAGGCCCGACGACCTAGACGGGCCCGAGACTCGAACGTGCCCGACAACTCGTACGAGCCCTTTCAAACCGTCAGGTTCGTTTGGGTCATCGGGCCCGTCCGGATAGTCTGGCTCGTATGAGTCGTCGAGCCCGTTTGGATTGTTGGGACCGTCCGGGTCATTGGGCCCGTACGAGTCATCGTTCTCGTTTGGGTCCTCGAGCCCGTTTGGGTCGTCGGGCCCGTCCGGGTTGTCTGGCCCGTCTAGGTCGTCAGGCCCGTTTGGGTCATCGAGCCTGTCTGGATCATTGGGCCCGTTTGGGTCGTCGGGCCTATCTGGGTCATCGGGCCCATTTGGGTCGTCAGGTCCGTCCGGGTCGTCGGGTCCGTCCGGATCGTTGGGCCTGTCCGGGTCGTTGGGCCCATTTGGGTCGTCGGGCACGTCTGTGTCGTCGTGCCCGTCCAGATCGTCTAGAATGTGAGGTTGAGTGAGAAGAATTTCAAATTTCACCTATTTTGAGGGTATTTGAATTTCTACTAATTTAACTAATTGAAATCCTTCAAAAAAAATGTTTGCATTTGAAATGCTTTTTAATTTCTCTATCCAAACAAAACATTTCATTACAAAGAAATCTAAATTTTTCAAAAAAAATGAATTGCTTCATTAAAAGACTCTATCCAAACACACTCTAAGGCATTTCATCAATTACAGTTTATAATTTTGTCAATTAAGCATGAATTTGGATTCACGACACCATTTACAACCAATTGAAACAATTTAAAAGAGGTATTTCTATGAAAAACTTTGAAAGAAGAACAAAATTACACTGGTTAGAACTTAAATAAAATATAAAAAAATTAATATAAGCAAAATGTACCCTCTGTTTACTCTAGAACCAATCATGCATGGAGAGTTATCTTGTTGTATTTAAAACTTACAAAATGATATTGGGAAAAAAAGAATTAATTTATTTTTGATATACAACCACTATTGCTACTTATAATGATATTAACAATTTTAAAATGTCATAATGCATTTGTAGTAAAACACTCCAAATTAAAAATATATATTAAGAAATTCTTCTTACCATGTAATACTTTAATAGTATTTAATTAAAAATTTACATTTAGTATTAGGATTACATGTGTAAACCATTATAAGTAAAAAACATTACAATTGATATCTTAAAGGAATTAAAAAATTAAATAAGACTATATATTTTAATTTTTAAAAATCCATATGTTTTAATTTATAATTTTAGTAAAAATGATGACTTTTTTCAAATATTTAAAGTTATTAATAAGCATTATAATAATGAGATACTAATGTAAATATTTATTCCTAAAAAATAAATTTAATATTTATTTACATTATTATTTAAAACTAGTATTCTTTGATGATAATATTTCTATTATATAAGTAATTAAAATATATTAATTACATAAAAATTAGTTTAACGTTTACTTACAAAAATATTTAACAAGAAAATGGTTTTATAAAAATAATTTTGATATTTGTGCGAAAGTAATATATTTTGCTTGGTAAACTAAATCTAAATTTTACTTTTACTTTCATAACTTTAATTATCTATTTAAAAATTATATTGTAAAAAAAATATAAGTTAATAAATATATGTAGAAATTGCGAAAATGTAACAATAAAATTTAAATATAGAAAAAAAACATGAATACAAATAAAATATTAAAGAAATCAATAAATCAAATGTCGAAGCTTAGATTGAATTCCTAAAAAAGTATCATAAATAATAAATAATAAGATTTTTAAAATAATAATTTATTTAAAGATATTTTTTATGTTAAAAAACATATTTGAATATTTGTTTTTTAGGAATCCTAATATAATAAAAATTAAGTTTTTCCGGAAAGAAACATAAATAAGATATGAATTCTAAATTTTTTAAAGATTTATTTTATGCCAAAAAGAATATATATTTGAAGTCATAAAAAGGAAAAATAATACTAATGTATTTTTCAAATCCTACCTTAATATAAATTTAATCTTTTGCGCAAAATTTTCAACTCAAATTTAAATAACTTTATTTAAATCTTTTGAGACACAAATAGTGAACATGACATATGTAAAAATGTTAGTATATTCATCTTAAATGTTTATTACAAATTCATACCTTATTGGAGTAATATAACAAAATATCACTTCAGTTCTAAAAAAGCCGAGAATAGAAAAGATACCGAATGAATTTATTTTTTATTCTTTTAGAAAAATGCTGTATTGAGAGTACAGTCTCTTTTGATTATGTTGAAAACAAAAAAAAAACAAAATAACTATGAGATGTTTATGTGGGAGGCATCGTAAGGCATGGATTTTCATCAAACTATGGTTTGTGATTTTTTTTTTCATTAACGAATTAATTTATGATTATTCCAATACATATTTTGCATTTGAAATTTATACAGTCTATTTTTTTAACACATTGTAACTATTTAACAAATGTTGTATAATATTTTAGTTGTAAAAAGTTAATATTGAACCATTTCATTTTTTCAAATTATTTTTGGTAAATTTTGCATTAAGGTGATGCTATACTAAAGGGTTATGCATACACATTCAAAATAATATATTTATGTATATGTGTTAGGCTGACAAATATTTTTTATATTAAAGTTGTATTTTTTTGTCTGAAATAATATAGCTTAATAATAATATATTTTTAAAATACATTTGAATAATTAAAATAAATAGATAAATTATATTACATTCAATTCAATTCAACGAAATTAAGTTAAGTTTGAATATAAAATGTATTTTATAAAATACAATAAATACAATATACAATAAACATTAAACCCTAAAAAAATAAAAGAAATAAATAACAACTACCGAAGATTAAAATAAAAATAAATTGCAATCTTAGTAATTTTCGGTTTGACGAGGTTACATCATGAAAAAAATAGATATCATAGTGGAATATGAATTAAGTTCAGCCAATGTTGGTTCAAAAGATATTATGTTTATAAAAGAATAATACAAAAGTAGCCAATAAAGATCAATCCATTAACATGTACTTCTTTTCCGTGAAAGGCTTGAACTTAACTCTTGTTCCTTTTGGGATTTCTCTTGACTTTTGCTTTCTGAAAAAAAAAACTAAAAATAATGAAAAATTGGTTAGATGGACTTCTAAGAGGAAAGTACATAAAAAAAATAATGAAAATAAATTATAGTTTTTTTATGCCATTTTTGTCTATCAAGAAAATTGCTACTATTGAGAACTACCTTAGGTGTTGCTTGAATGTTGGACATAGCTACATTTGACCAAAACACAAAATTTTACCCAAGATCTACGCGACACAATATTTGTTTGCTTAAAATCAGAATTCTTCATTTCATAAAATGATTCACCGAGGTATAGAGTTGAGATTAGACATCTGTAATATAACTTTTCATTCATATGATCCTGCTCATTTTGACTAATACAATCATAAAGTAGTAGACTTCGGGCTAAATCTGACTCATTTGGACTACAATAAAAAAGTAGTAGACTTCGGGCTAAATCCCGCTCGTGGAAGTGAAAGATGCCATTGTGGTAGATTCGACCTCTGAAGTCTAAAAATGCAGGAAAGTAAAAAGAATAACCATCATAGGCCTTTGCCAGATCTAGAATCTTACACTCATAACGAGCCCACTGCATATTTTTCATCAATAGAGTGTACACATCACTAAATTTATATATAGTTTGAATATCCTTATTCTTCTCAAATTGAGTTCTAAGTATCCCAGAAGTATAGCCAATAAGGATCAACCATTAACATGTACTTCTTTTCCGTGAAAGGCTTGAACTTAACTCTTGTTCCTTTTGGGATTTCTCTTGACTTTTGCTTTCTGAAAAAAAAAACTAAAAACAATGAAAAATTGGTTATATGGACTTCTGAGAGGAAAATACATAAAAAAAATCATGAAAATAAATTATAGATTTTTTATGCAATTTCTGTCTATCAAGAAAATGCTACTATTGAGAACTACCTTAGGTGTTGCTTGAATGTTGGACGTAGCTACATTTGACCAAAACACAAAATTTTACCCAAGATCTACGAGACACAATATTTGTTTTTGTTTGCTTAAAATCATAATTCTTCATTTCTTTGTCATTTTTTATGCTTTATCTTTGAAGTCCATAGCTTTGAAGTCCATATATGTGAATATATAACTAAAAAAAAATATTGAGAAAAGTTATTTTTTTTATAACAAATAATGGAATGAAACAAAATTAAAATAAAAATAACAAACATAAATGAATTAATACCTCATTTTTGACATTAATGGATGAAAATTCTCCTCTAATATTTCTTCCACATACCATTAAGGATATCTCCATTGTTAACAATCAACTTTTTGAAGTGAAATTAATTAAACAAAACTACTGTTTCAATTTTCAAAATTTTTATTAAATTTATTATATATATATATATATATATATATATAATATAAGAATATAATAATAATGGTACATCAACTATTTGACATGATTGTAAAACTTACTTCTCTTTTAAATGCTCTTAATTTAAAAATATTTTTGGTTACTGTGCAAAAGGAGTACTTTTATTGAACAAAAATAGTACAAACAAAAGGGTACATTATTTCTCAAAGAAAAGTAAACATTGGTATCAATGTATATCTTTTGCAAAGATGAATTTCATACCTTCTTTTCACCTGATGGAGAAAAAATTTGAATCCTTAACACAACACTTTTAAACATTCTTCATGAGAGCCTAGAAAACGTAAAATACTTAGATGAAATCCCACACTAGTACAAATTTTCATATTACATGAGATTTTTCTTACTAAATTGTTAAAAAAATTAGCAAGAAAAGACTTTTTTTCTGCTATTTTTGCTAAGAATCTTAATTGGCAAGTAATTCTTTTGCAGATAATTATTTCCTACAAAATTATAAAATTCGTAAGTATTTCTTGCAAAATTTGTCGTGAAAAGTGTTTTATATAAAATATTTCGCAAAAAAATGGTAGCAATTTCTTGCAATTTTTTTTTTCATAACAAAATTTGTAAGTATTTCCTAAAAAAGAAAACTCAAAAGAAAATTCGCAGGAAATATAAGTGTTTTTAGTATTTGTGGAAGATGAAAAATAAGAACGCCAATGTCACTTTAAAAACTTTACCAAAGCTTTTTG
>Ga0099823_1006078_pt1 | contig 12148 bp, 7 predicted proteins | sample CowpearedBW_FD_76831 | JGI IMG/M metagenome (GOLD analysis project Ga0099823, IMG submission 76831) | Root nodule microbial communities of legume samples collected from California, USA - Cow pea red BW | ecosystem: Host-associated > Plants > Roots > Nodule | place: USA: California | collected... | reverse complement strand
TGGTATTCAAATATAACATGTAGACAATATAATTTATTTCAAAGTATTTGATATGGAAGAAACAATCATCCTTCTAATATTGAATATTTGATAATATTATGTTTTCTTTACCGTAATTTTTTTTCTCTTATAAAAATTAATATTGAAGTTGTTAGAACACGTGTACGGGTATGGGTACGAGATTATACCCGTTACCCGGTGGGGATGGGATAAAAGTTTGATACCCGTTGAGTTTGGGTATGGGGATGGGGATGAATTTTTTCTGTGGGAATGGATATTGGATAGCGAAACCCGTCCTCGCCCCGCCCCGTTGTCATCCCTACCTGCATTATATTTATTTCAATTTTCTCTCTCTATAATTACTTTTCATTAACTTCTCTAAATTCTCAATTTTTAACATATAAAATAATATCAACATACTGGAAGCATTATCATTTTAGACTTATTTACTAATAATCTCTTGTTTGCTTAGTTTAAGACAAAAGATTAATAATCATACGATAATTCATGAAAAGTTTAACTATGAAAGAGTTGAAACCAATCTTTATATTGATGTTTTCAATTTTATCGCATATTTTTATAAGTGTTGATTTAGTGAAATTTCGATTTAATTTGTTAGGAGATGACTTGAATTGACTAACACTATCTAAATTCATTATTTTAATATAATATATGCTCTATTCTACTTAATTTGATCATAGAAACTACGATGATCAAATTGAAAAGTTTTAATATCTGGTTGGCTAGTAATGTCTCTAGTATAATGAAAAGTAATAATATCTTTTGGTTTTGTTTTATTATAACAAATTTGTCGTAATTTAACTCAGGAAACCATTACTTTATACAATATAGTAAATGACAATTGTTACAATTATTTGCATAAAACCATCACATTATACTTTATAACGACACAAATTATGACAGTTTTTAAAATCATCATAAATTAAAATTGTGACAGTTAAAATCGTGACATTGTTTTTGTTCTTATTGATAAATAATAACTTGAATTATTTTTCTCCAAATCAAACTTTTCAAAAGTTATGAAAAATATTAATTAGCCTCTAATATTATTAGCAAGCTTTCACCACCGTGTGACTTGTTGTGCCCACCACTAGTTGACGTGACAAATTAGGTGGCGGGTTTTAACGTGAAAGAATAGAGGTTGATAAATCTCATAAAGTAAGGCATTGAGTGAAGATAACAGGTGAAAAGGTGAGCTTATAAAAATAATAAAATAAAGAAATAAAGCAAAGTTTGCCAGTTACCATGATACTTTGGGGGTAGTGGGAATGGAGAAAACAAGGCCAAGTTGCCAACCTTTTCGTTTAGGGTGGGAGCATGTCCCCATCAATCTCCATTACTTTAACCAGAACTTACACGTTAAGAAACTAATTTTAATTTGATGAAACATCTTTGTTCTTTGTTCTGATACATATTCCATTGCTGCATAAGCCACATCAAGGTGCAGAAAATAGCTTTAGTGCCTTTCCAAAAAGTAAAGTTGTTTGCACCGCTTTGTTTTGCTTTGCTTTGCTTTGTTGGGTTTGGAATTTGGACCTCGTCTCATTGGGTGGCTGCTATTCTTTTTTTAGTGCCACCATGCTTTCTTACATTTGTATCCATTGCATGGTGCTTCCCCACTCCCACTTTGTTTTCTCAACCTCATAAACTTTTGCATGCTAAATTATGGCTCCTAATGTTTCTTTCCACCAAATGCTTCATTAATTGGGTGATGATACTTCATATAATACAAAATATATTTGAAAATAATTATATTTTAATTTATATTTTTTAATTTAAAAATATAATATATATTATTATATCATTATAAAGGAGTGTAAAATGAATGTATTTTTAAGAAGAGTGTCAAATAATTTTTTTCCTAATTAATTATTGCTCTATAGTCTCTTGACTTCCCATATTTTCTTATTGGGAAACTTAAGACAAAACATGTGCACCTGACTTTTGTACTTTCTTGGCCTACTTTATTAATCTGCATGCACTATAAATGGGCATGATGAAGAGACTAAAAGTGAAAGTTATTAGATTGATCTAAATCCTTTATAAATTGCTTATTTAACAGTTTAATTTTATCCGTTGATTGGTGGGATTAGATTAAAATTCGTCTTTTTTATTTTTTAACTTATGTTTAATAACTTAATATTAATAAGTCAGGTATGGTAGGTTTTTAATCAATATTTCTTACGTTCAATTTGGTTGGTCAATCGATCGGTCCAATCTTTCTAATTGGACCCATTTATACCATTAGCTATATATGTTTACGAAAAATATTTCACTTCTCGTCTTTGTTTATCCAATTATTTTTCATAAAAGGTACATATTAAAAACAGCATAATTAGTGTTTCCGAAAATTTAACCTTCCTTGGTGTGTACTTGGTTTAAGAGTACCCGAGCCTCCTAATTCATATTTCTATTATGAAAATTTTGGGAATTACTATTGAAACACCGACATTTTGAAATTGCATTCATTCCCATCCATTCATACGAGTATTTTATAACGATATTGAAGCCATTAAATTAATATTATTTATCTATAATAATTTTAGTATTTTTAAAAAAGTAGTAAAAAAAATTAATATGAGTAAAGATAACTCAAAGTTATCTCCCAACATGAAATTAATTTATAATAAATTAGTTTTTATAAAACATATAAAAAGGAATTAGACAAATAACATAACAAGAAAAAGAAAATTTAAAATTTAAATTAAATTAAATTAAATAAAGAATTAAAAAAAAATGAAAAAGACTTAAACAATAAAACAAAAATGGATGATTTCATTGCTTTTTTCAAATAGTATTTGTAATATGCTGTCTAACGATTATTATTTAATTTATTCTTGTTCTTCTCAATTAATTTGTTTATATTTTTACAATTAATAAAAATAATTTTTCATTTAAAAGTAAAAACTTTTGAGATTAATCATAATAAATTTAATCAAAATAACTTTTCAATCAAACATTATTTTTTATTTATTCTTTTATTTTTTATACAACTAAAAAACTAATTAATCAAAATAACTTCTTCATTAATTCTAACTGTATTCACTTTAATCAAAGTAATTTCTCAACTATTTAAAAAAAAAACGTTCAATCACATGAAAGTTTTTAACCTTAACAAAATTAAGTTTTCAATTAAAATTAAAAACCCTTTGAATCATATGATTGTTATGCTATGTATATTTAACACCATGTTCACTTTGCTAATGTAAAAATCATTATTTTAACTTGATTAAGATATAAAAGACATAAATAAAAATAAATCTCAACAGAAATCAAAAGAACAAACAATTTCATTCATTAACCTTAGAATCTCATTAATAAATTACAACAAAATCAACCCAGATGATTAACCAAGAAGTCCTATAGTGAATTCCCCTAAGTCTCTTTATATCGAAATGGACTATATATGTCTTTTTTCTACCTTTTCTAATGTTGAAATCTTCTTTCTGTTAATGTAATATCCTTAAAATATATTTTAAATAAATCCAATATCTCCATAATTTATTTGAGTGTTATAGAGTTTAAAAAAGGCTTTAAGGAAGATTTGCCATATTTAAAAGGATTTGATAGTTTATGTATTTTGATATTTATGGGTATAACTAAATAAGATAAATATTTAAAAATGTCAAAACCAATATCTAAAGATATATTTGTCTCAAATTAACTTTTATCATAAAGATTATTGCATCATCAATGTCAAAGGTGGAGCATATAAGGGGCAAGGGAGGGTCATAGTCCCCCCAAACTTTTTGAATTTTTTTTAAATTATATGTATTGTAATTTTTTTTAAAATTAAAATGTATTTTAAATTATATATATCTTTTAAAATTAGGTAGTAGTATATTGAAAATTAATGGAAATTAAATTAGTTATATTTTTATTATTTTTATTAAATACAATATTTAATGTTAATAAATAATAAAAGGTAACTCTCTCTTGTCTCATTTAATAGTAAAATATTTGTTTAATATTTAACACTATTTTCTATCTCATGACTCTTTTGTATATTCATTTTTTATGAATATAGAAGAAAAAGTAGTGTATTATGTGCTTTATCATAACTGATTTTTAATTGTGACTTCATTATCATAAGTTTTTTAGTAATTATGTCTCTTGATTTTTTAATACATTATGATAAATTATTTTTACTCTTAACCTTCTTTTTTAAATAGGTAGATTGATGAAAAACAAAAGAATAAATTCATATTTTAAAAGTGACAAAAGAGAAACTATCGATGAAGATGAAAACAGAAAAATATGGTTGTTCATCGCATAACAATATGAAAGCTTTTGAAAACTTTTGAATCAATCTATGAACATTAATAAAATGGAAGATGAATATTTTGCAGATAATAAGGTTTTTACATTGAAAATAAAAAATAGCTGAAAAATTTAGTTATGATTCAACTATTAATGAGCTCAATAATATTAAAAAAATGATAAGCAATCTTTTAAATATATGTAATTTCTTTTATAGTTATAGCTATATTAAATTATGTATTTATTTTTATTGAAGTAGTGTTAGTAATTAAATATATAAATTTTGAGTATATTCTTTTGACTCTTCCAAAAATTTTGATCAAGATCCGCCCACCACTGATTAAAGTTATTTCAATTGAAAAAGATAGAGAAAATTGCATAAGCAATTTTTTATTGGCTTTCCTCCATTTCTCGCTAAGCCATGTGTTGTCTTGCTAAGCCAATTTTTTTTCACCTGGCGTTAGGCACATGTTATTAGTGTAAATCACTCACTCACAAACTAGCAAGCTCGTTGGGCACACATCTTGTGGCACTAGGCACCATAAATTTTTAAAGAACTCTTCTTTCTTCAATTTTTCATACTCTCTTTGCCATCTTCATGTGGTACTTGGCTTGACTGCTTGCATTGATTGTCTAGTATTTTTGCTTATTAGTGAAGGTATCATAAGGTTTTAACCAATTTGTATCTCACATCCATGAGCTTGTCTTAGATACAGCTGCACTAACACACCTCATATAATATCCAAAGAATATGTATACAACTAAAAAGTTGTTTTTTAACATGTGTTTAAATTACAAGCTCAATAAACCTAAATATAATGAATCCTAATTAAAACAATCTTTTAAGCACAAAAAATCAATTAAGAAGCCAAGTTGAAAGGTTAAATAAGGGCATAAAATTGCACTCATCAGAGCCCCACACTTATTCTTTTGCACTCTTGGGCAAAGCTTAGTAATTTCAAAACTCAATTATAAGTCAATTTAATATCAACATTAAACCAAAGGAAAAGAACTTCACTAGAAACAAATCAACTTCCTAAAAATATCAAAGTTGCCATGAATCATGTAATGGAAAAACTTTATTTTAAACATGAGTTAATATTTTAAATTTACAAGGAAATGAAATATGAAAGAGACCACTAAGTTAAAATGCATTTTTTTACCGATGTGCTCTTAAGTGTCAAAGAGTCTTCTAGAGGTAAAACTTTACTAAGTACTTAAATGTCCTCATTTAGAACTCTTCGTAGTCTATAGCTTCACCCAAAATTTTTTTTCTTTTTCAACAACTCATCTAGAATTTTTCTATCTTTTTGTAAGAACATTTGATGTCTACTATGAGATTCGAGTAATATTTATCTCAAGTCATTAGTTCTTACTATAAGTCAAGTTACCATCTCTTCTTCATCCACTAATGAGATAGATCCTTCTTCCATAATCAATGGTCTCATAACAATGTGAAAAAATTGATGAAAATGAAGAACGAAGAAACCATGAATGTGAAACTAGTAACTAGGCAACAAAAGCGTACATATTTACCACCACTATTGTCAATGTATTATTTGGACCCCACTTGGCTATATTAATTAAGAACTCTTCCTACTTACTATTTTTTCACATGTAAATAACCCTTTGCACCAATGGTTAAAATTCCCCCTTCAACATTTTGAGATGGGTTATGTTTCTATTTTGTATACTTATCCCCCACATAGCACAACAAGTTTACTTGCTAATTATATCTACTTTGTTTCTTGAAGGAACAACATTTCATCTCTTCCCCTCCTCACAATTTCTCTTAAATATCTTTTACCTTACTCCCTAATCCCCTTCCATTCAATGATACAATCTTCATTTGGCACTTATTCTCTTATCCTCCTCATTATAATTTTCTCATGTTGAAATCCCTTCATTTCTTCTAATTTCCTTGATATGAATTCCTATCTCTTTGCCCAAATTCCATATGCTAGTTACTTTTATAGGTTTGTTCCTTAATAATTGCAATATATTGCAATTATTAATATCAATATCAGGTATGGAATTAATAAGACTACCAACCTCATATGACATCTATGTTTAGTTTTGTTATCAATCACTTGATCTTGTCGTTGTACTCATCTATGCCCCTTTCTAGTTTCTCCAACCCACACAATCCCCTTACTTTTTTCTGTTTTTTCAGAGTACGCTTGTCTTTAAGCATCCGATGTTCCTTCATCACTTGATAACTTGTCATTTTGTCTTATGTGTTACCATCAACATTCTTCTCCTTCCGTTGCGCTTTCTCTCCATGGTTGTTGTTCTTCTCCTTCATTTGTGATTTGCCTTTACTCACTATCATAGAATAGGCTTTTCACGTCATATATGTTTGACTTTTCACACTAGGTAACACTTTGACAAAGAAACGGGTGGCATACATTTACTCAAACTTAAGCCCCAACATAAAAGCTTCATATTTACATAAAACTTCAATGAATCTGATGTAAATAACTGGGATATTAGAGCAAAAGAGTGAAAAATTTACGTTGGACCATACATTGCCCAATGTAATTTTACATCAAGCCTAGTCATGTCTAATGTAACTTTATGATGGTCAATGCATGGTCCAATGTAAATTTTACACATGTTTTATAAAAATGCATTTGGTTTTAGCTTAAACCAAAACTTGAAATACAAAAGTTTTCCAAATACAATATAACTTTTAACAAAATTTAAATGAAGAGGTCTAATATTACCTAAAAAAAGGCTAACAAACAAAATAACCTGAACTAGTTTATATAAGCTAGGAGCAAGGTTGCTCATTGTTCTCGTATTTGGTTGATGTTCTGTTGTGATAAAGCAGATTGATCGTTGAAAACCTAAAACATTTCACTTACATTAGTATGTAGTAATCATAAATGTAATAAACACTTCAATAACACTCGTCCAAATGATGGCTCTCGTCTAGTATATGATGTACTAGCCACATTCGAACGAATTAGCTTGCCTATTACACTTGATGATTACACTTTTACTAACATTTAAAACATATAACCATAGCTTTCTTGAAGGGTATTTGAGACTAAAGATATTCTTTCAATTGAAATGTGCCTAATTGGTATTATCTAAGCTTCAACTAAAATTAATGGTAAGAATAAGTTGTTAAGCCTTGATAAACGCTTGCCAATCCAATCAGACGAGTCTCACTAGAGGTTTTGGTTTATTGAACTTCATTATATGGTCATCTATGTGGTGATTTCTTTTTTATGATTAATGACTTTTTATGTTTGAATGCACACATGTTATCTAAATTTGTTGAGAGATGACTTTGGGTTGACTAACCCCATCCATGCTTAATTTATATTGACTTCTTATGCAATATACATTTTTCGACTTCATATTGGATGACCTATCACTACATTAGATGTCTGCTCTTTAATTTGATTATGGAAACCACAAGAATCAACACTAAAATGACGAATAAGTGAAGCAAATTAATTGATACAACTATTACATAAAATAATTATATGTATTAAAATATGTATAACCTTGTTCTACCTTTTCCACTTATTATTCTATGTATTAAAGTGTATAAATTAAAGTGACCTTGTTCTACCCCTTCCACTTAAAACATTTGGGTCAGTCACAACTCTAATTAAAGTAAAAGCATATTTTAGCAATGAGTGTCTTATAGTTGTGAAATGTAATGAAAAATGTAAAATTTAGCCTTGTAACAATCTCTTAATTTTGTGGCTAGTTTATTTGCGAAGTGAACAAAACGACACTAATATGTAATCCCTTAGTAAGTTGCCAATGAGGCCTACAATGAATGACAAATAATTAGTTGAATAATTGTCATAATAAAAAAAAATCACATAATCATTAAAATTAATCATTCAATGTATAAAGTAGAGTAAATATTTCTTTGTGAGTCACCTATCCATGTTTGCTATTGTTAGATTTGCACCTTAGTTTTGCCATATTTCTACATGGACTGAGGATCAATCAATCCATACACTTGAAGATTTGCCTTGGTCCAAAATCAATTTGTCTATGTACCTAATACAATGAATTATAAGTTAAATGTAATATCTAAAATATGGTAAATATACTTAAGATACAGTGTCCAATGAATCAAGTAAGGAAATGTATAGTGGGACATCATTAGTACTGATTCTAAAGACTCTAAAGTCTCACCGTAATTATGTGAGTTTCCTCTTAACCTAGGTAATATGGTTAGAAGCTCTGATATGGGATTATTATCCGCTTTTATCATGTCATCATTATCAACAGGTTGTGCCTGTATTGAGACTATAATGACCAAATATCTAGGTCAAGCGAAAAATATGCCTAAAGCCGAGCCCACTAATTGAACCTCTGTATTATGCAAAGGCACCCAAAAAGTAGCACATTAAGCTTCATCAACCACAAGTTTTGCCTCATTAGACTGTATAAGAACATAATGGATGGTTAACCTTCCATCTATTTGTGATGAAGGCATGACCATCACATCTAGCACCATGGAAGCCATCCCAAGGAGAGTTACAAGAAGCATGACAAAAGGGGTGGCTTTTCCATCTCTATCTTTATTTAGTATTGCTTTAGTTTGATTTCCATGAAGTTGACTTCGTTGATTGTTCTTAGTTGACTTGTTGATCTAGATCTTAGGTTAACTTGTTGACTTAAGATTAACTTAACTTAAGTCAACATGTTAATCCAATTTTACTTGTTTTGTAGGTCATTTAATTTCCCTAAAGGAGGTGGCGCATATGTGGCGTTTTTTAGAGCACATGTGGAAGAGAGAGAATGTGCAAAGCATTCTAGAAACATCTAGAATGAGGGACCATATGTCTTAGCCAACAATCCATCTAGAAGCATCTAGAGAATGATCCCGCCTTGCCTTGGCTGAGAAGGCTTTCTAGAAGGCTTCCATGTACATCATTTTGTCTTACCTTCTAGATCGTAGGATTTGTTATTTGCGTTGTAACCCTTTTAAGACTTATGTGTTTTTGCTCAAAGATCCCTAGACACTTCTATATAAGGTGTCCTTTAACACTTGTAAAAGGGTTTATCATTTTAGGAAATTATAGACACCCTTGTGTTCAACCTTGTGAGAGTTTCCTCCTTTGGGAGTGAATACTTTTAAGCCTTATCTCGAACCTAGAATCAAGTGGTGGCACCTTCCACTCATCTTCAAGGTCCCATGGCTTCTAGCCTAACCTTTTACTAGCGTGCTTCTCACACTTGTCCATTTCCTTGCCTTTCCATTTTATATGCTTTATTTCTTTCATTTTGTCTCGACTTCTATGTTTAATTCGCTATTTACTTTTGTTTTATGATTCAATCCATTTCTCTTCTTCTCTAAGCCATGTGAAATGCAACTTCATATCTAGATAAGTTGCTATCTTAATGTCTAGTGGAAATTTTCACTAGGCTTTCTTAATCCACTCGCACCATATTCATAAATCCTAAAAGGAATCAAGATAATCCTAAATAATTTGGTATCTAGAGCTTATGTTTTCTTTGAATATGGTGTTTTATGTGCTAACCATTGATTATGAGTTTTGATTTGTCTTTGGGAGACCTCTCGCCCTTATGGTGATGTTCAACTTGGTGGGTATAATTTTTCACTTCATTTGAGGTTTAAGTATCAAAAACTCCTTTTCTTGCCTATATGATGTTTGGCCGAGAACTTTGCATGAATGTTACCATGCCAACATTTTCTTCCAAATGTCTTTCTTTGTCTTGAGCTTTTCTTTGAGCATTTTATCATATGCCTATTTGAAGTTTTCCTTTCATTGCTTTCAGGTACTTGAATATGGCATGAACTATATGTCTTGTTTGATGTATGGTACATGAAAATGAGTTTGGCCTAAAAACTTGAGAAACTAACTGTCCAAGCCACATAAAAACACTTTCTAACCATCTTATGAAACTAGACTTTCAAAGATGAAAATTTTTGCACCAAGTTAAAGAATGGAACTAATTCAATAATTTTTTTATGACAAAATATAATTTGGGGTAAATATATCTTTAGATATTTTATTTATTATTTTTAATAATCATCTTATTTAATTATATTAGTAAATATCCATAAATCATATTTACCAAATCTTTTTGAATCTGGCAAGATCTTTTTAAATTTTTTTAAGTCTCCAACAATCAAATATATCTTGAAGATATTGGATTATTTAAAAGTAATTAGAGGATATTAATAGAGATTAAAACAACAGAAAAGCCCAAAACAAAGCATAATCCAATTTCTATATAAAGAGACTTACGAAAACACATTAAGAGAGCTTAAGGGGGGGCTCATTTTTTCCTCTCTCTCATCTTTCACGTTTTCCACCCTCTCTTTTTCTATTTTTTTGTTATTTTTAGGTTCCATGGATTGTTAAGCCTTTGGGGATGATTTTGTTGTATTTTCTTAACTAGATTCTAAGGTTATATGAATAAATTTGCTTGTTATTTTGATTCTTGTTGTGATTTATATTTATCCATGTCTTTTGTCTCTTAATCAAGTAAAAGTAATGATTTTTATATAATAGCAAGTGAGAACAATGTTAAATCTAGATATCATAACAATCATATGAGAGTGCAAGGGTTTTTAATTTTAATTGAGAAATTACTTTGACTAAAGTTAGAAACTTTCATATGATTGAATGAGATTTTACCAATAACTGAAAAGTTACTTTGATTAAAGGTGAAATTTTTAATTATATGTAATCAAGAAGTTACTTTAGTTAATTAGCTTACTAGATATAAGAGGTAAAAAAATAGACATGATTAGGCATAGTAATATTTAATTAAGTTACTTTGGTTAAATTTGCTATGATTAATCTAAAAGGTTCTTGCTTTTGATTGAGAAGTTACTTTGGTTAAAAGTGAGGACGCCAACAATTAATTGAGAAGTTACATTGATTAATTTGAAATCTTAGGCAATAAATCAATAACAATAATCCTTAGAAAATCAATGATGAAATCCTATTTCTAAGAAGCAACATAATCTACCTATTTTCTTTATTATTGTTTTTATCTTCTTTTTTTCTAATTTTATTTCCTTCTTTCATTCATTACTTGCTTATCTAAATCTTATTTATTTTGTTTACCTTTATCTTTTTGTATTATTTTTATTGTATTTGACTATCCCTTTTAGTGTATAGATTTAATAACAACTAATTTTCTAGGAATCAATTTCGTGTTCATTGGGAAATGATTTAGGATTGACTTTACCCTTTATATTTGTTTGGCTACTATCTTACTAATACTGAAGTTGTTATAGTTTAGTAGTATTAATTTGATCGTGTTAACAACAACGTTATTAAATTTACCCAAGAGGCTTGGACTTTACAAGATGGGATAAGAGATCTAAGAATCCAAGACTTGCATGGGCAAGTCAAGGACGTAAAAGAGAGGAAGGTTGGGTAATACCAAAGGTTTTCAAATAAAGGAAGAAATGTGGTCACCTTTAAGGATGTGGATTGCGTATAACTTCACTTAATTAAGGATAGATTCCCATCTCAAAGGAATTCCAAGCTCCACCCTAGAGGGGATGACCCTTTCTAAGTTGTGAGGAGAATAAAATATAATGTACGTGAGTTAGATTTACCCCTTAGCTACAACAGAAATCATACTTTTAATATGTGTAATCCTTCTCCTTTTGATATAGGTTTTTCAAATTCGTCAACAAATTCTCTCCAAGAAGGGGAGAGTAATGAGTCCATGACTCTTCATGAGAGCATATTAGAGCTTCCTAAAAGGATTACTAGAAGCATGGTAGCATCTGCTGGTTTGCCAGAGGTGTTAAAGGTCAGGTTGGGGGTTCGATTCCCACTGGCAACAACCCACCCAGTATGAATGGACGGAGAAGGGTGATGGGTTGGGGTGCATTGGGCTG
>Ga0099823_1006076_pt1 | contig 12152 bp, 5 predicted proteins | sample CowpearedBW_FD_76831 | JGI IMG/M metagenome (GOLD analysis project Ga0099823, IMG submission 76831) | Root nodule microbial communities of legume samples collected from California, USA - Cow pea red BW | ecosystem: Host-associated > Plants > Roots > Nodule | place: USA: California | collected... | reverse complement strand
TTTACACACTCTTATTATAAATATTAAAAATATATATATATATATATATATATATATATATATATATATATATAAAAAATCCTTCTGAACAATTTTGAAATCCTACCTGGCAATTTTAGAAAATATAAATAATTAAAGGCTAAGAAATACATAATTATAGTAAATAAAAATAACATCTAAAATTTCTTAAAATATCTCAACATAAATAATAAAAGTTTATTCTCAATATAAAAATATTGTGATCTTTTATATAAGATTAATCATATGTAATTAACGTTGACAAATAAAACTTACAAAGTTTCTTTTTTTTAGTGAAATATTTGAATGTTGAAAAGTCTTATGGATAAGCATCATAAAATCAAACATTCATATTGATATTAAAGAATAAAGTGTTGGAGCTAATCTTACATGAAGTCTTATCATTTAGGAAGAATTGTAAGCATGTAACATCCCGATCGGATATTACGGATTTAAAAAAATGAAGTAAATAATAAAAAATTCATTTATTATAACTGATATTCCCAAAACGCGGGAAAATTAAAAACTTTTATTACTTTCACAATAAACCAAAATTCATAAGTGTAAATAAGATTGTAATTATCCAAAAGTCTAGAATATTCATAATTACAAATTATTTGAAAGCATAAAATCTTCATAAAAGTTCTGATAAAATCTTCTCCCAAAACTAGCCCCCTCCGTCTCTAGGCCTCACCAGATCTACCTGCAATAACATATGCTCCCGTGTACCGCGTACACTATTGCATAGTTATATATATCACACAATCACACCAATGCTGCTGTAGTAAAATCGCCTAGCGGGGGACACGTACCGCCAAGCGTTGCTCGCTTCCAAACCGCTTGGAAGGTATGATGAGTCGAACCTTGGCTCACATTCAATACTTAAACTTTAGGAATTTATTATTATTTTTGGGCTTAAAAATTTTATTTAATTGCATACTATATTATTGGATATTATTAAGTTTAATAATGCAATTGTAATTTAATTTAGGTCCTTATGAGTGTAAATAATGAATATTTTAATTCATAAATTAAGTCCCATAATAGAAATTTTGGAGAGAAATAGTTCAGGTACTAAATGTACCCCCAATTTTCATGTTTACACCTCTGCACCCCCTGTTTTTTGGTTTACACCCCTTTTGTTATTTAACTTTATTTTCTGCTTTGCACCCCTCCTTTTTACTAAGTTGCACCCCTAAATTACACATATTATTAAAACAATAATAATTAATTAATACATAAATAGCATACATAAGACTTGAACCCAAGTCCTCTCACACAATTAAAGTACTTTCAACCACTTAAGCTAGTACTTTTCCACGTCATATAAATCAGAATTAAATATGATAAATGTTCTTCCTACCCTCATTTATTAATTAATTAATTATTTAATTATTTAATTATTTAATTTTCACGGGTCTTACAAAGTACGTATGTTATCCTCACTGCTCTGATCAAGTTATGGAAGATCAATGAAGAATGAAAGATCATTGGTAAAAATTACATGAACGAGTATATATTCATATTACTCTAAAGAAACAAAAACAATTAGGAAAGGATCATTATTCATCTTCTCTCTTTTAGAGCCAACTGCACCTTCAAGTATTACTTTATCTAACCCATAACAATTGAGTATTCCATGGGTCGAGTAGGAAAACCCTTAGTTCGTCTTGTGGATGACTTCCATCTAAAATCTATTGACGAACAAACTATATAAAGAAAGACTCTTGAGATAATGAGTCTTCTAGAAGAGTTAGCATTACCCAGAAAAAAAAAATTACCTTAGCGCATTGTTGCATCACTCCTTCAAACTCTTACATACTTGATACATATGATCCACACATGCGACTATCCTTCCATCTCTACAAGAGTATAGAGGTTATGTCAAACTAAGACAAAGAACCCTATCGTCTCAACAAGAAGTCTCCAACAGGTTAACAATCTGAAGTCATTTTATATAAATTTATTTTGAAAATATCCATTATTAATAAATGTATGAAAATATCCATTATTAATAAATGTATGATGCATACAACAAGAAGTCTCCAACAGGTTAACACTTTATTCTTTTTGTGTAACCTAGCTTTGTGATAGTTTACAGATCATTTCATTTTTTTCTCCAACAAACTTGTGCTTATAAATCTTAAAATAAAAAATACATGACATTAAAAAATTTGGTGACTTCATATTCAAACAATGTCTTAATCAGTGGCAGAGTTAATATACAAATAATTTCTTTTAATTATAATATATAATCTCTTCAAATTTTGTAAATACTTGAAAATAAAATTTTGATAACACAAAATATTTTTTAAAATTCCACCACTAGCTACTAGTTTTTGTTTCCTACAATTGATTTTTTTATTGAAAAGTGTACACTTGTCCATGATTTGCAATGTACTCTCTAAAATAAAAGTGTTTTTCTTATACAATATCAATAGTAAAGCAACAATTTTTTTTTTCTTGATTATTGGTTTTATTTTAAAAGTTATTAAAAAGTGGAAACACATTAAATAAAAGAAACAAAATGATTCAGATGAATGTTTCAAATCTATGATGTAATTTTCGTTGTTATCTCCTTGGGTACTAACCTAGTGTATATGAAACCATTATTGTATTTTCGCCTTTACTTTTTGTCAAGAAAATATTCATTAGCATTATTGAAGAAAGTTTAAACAAAACATGAAGCGTTTGTAGTCCAATGGTTAGGATAATTGCCTTCTAAGCAATAGACTTGGGTTCAACTCTCGACAAACGCAAATAAAAATTGGTAATTGGGTTGCTTTTTTGATAAGGGAAATAATTTTTTATGATTAAGCACATCAAATAAGGAATGTTTTCCATAATACATTTTCTTTACAAAAAATCATGTTTGAATCCTTGTATTATTTGGTTTAGAGCTTGGGTCCACTCTTTTTGTATGTACTTGGCCATGGCTCTAGTGGTTGGTCCCATGGCTAGGAATTTTCCATCATGTCATCCTTCTTAAAAAGGATTTGTCCTCAAATCTAGAGGTTCTACCATGTGATAGGGTATAAAATGAGTCATTTTGCTAAAACGATCCACTACCACAAAGGTAGAGTGAAATCTCCTTTGGATCTTGGGTAAACAAAAGATGAAATTTATGCTAATATCTTTACTAAGGGGATGAAGTAACATGCAAGGGGGTGTATAAACCATAAGGCATAGTCCTATGACAATGCATGCAATACATCTATGATAATGTCTTTGGACTTCCTTCTCATATTATGCCAAAAGAGTTTCTCTTGAAGCATACTTAGAGTTTTATCAACTCCAAAATGGCCCATGAGTTCCCTTTCATGTGTTTCTTTTACTAGGATTATGAGATTCTTGGTTATACAAAGTTTTCCTTCTTTAAAAAAAAAGAAATTAGAAACATAGAAACCTCCTTGTTCTCTCTTTTGGCAACTAGCAAAGATGAAGGATAAATCATAATCTTGGTTATACAATTCAAATATGTGATCAAATCCAAGAATTTGGACTTCCAGTTTTGAAAACAAGTTATGCCTCCTAGATAAGGCATCAACCACAACATTACTTTTGTCATTCTTGTATTTTATCACATATAGAAATTGTTCTAAGAAATTCATCCATTTTGCACATTGCTTATTTAACTTGTGTTGGCCCCTTAGATATTTAAGTGACTCATTATTTTAAAGCTTTTTCATTAATTTGTTGTTTCATTTATTTTTATCAAATTCGCCTTTATATTTTTGCATATCATTCAAATTTACTAATTTTAATTCCATTAGAATACATCTTTACTTTGATCTTTAATTATTTATAAGAGTTAATGGGTTAAGAGTCGATTATGTATTTGTTGGAAAACGATTTAGGGTTGAGTTTACCCTATCTAATTTGTTAACTACTGACTTGGCAATACTAGAGTTAGTTAAGTATTGTTAATTTGATAGCATCAATGACAATATTATCAAATTTGGTGTCGTTATCAGAGAATATGTAAAACCCCTTTATCAAATTTTAAATTTATTTTTATTAAAATGAAAACCCAAACTCAGCTACAATAAAAGTTTCAAACACATAACCTTTGTTTCTCTTTTAAAATGCATTCTCTCCACAACCTTCATCTTCTTCATCAAGCTTCTCACTCATATTCCATCATCTTCGTCATTAGAGGTCGAAGTTGTTATCGTTGTGAAGCCCTCTTCTAATTTGATAGAAAAAAAAATCCTCTTTCTGGTAAGTTGAAAGTTCTGGCTTCTTCACAAAGTGCCCTTCTGGGTCGTGCATGCGATTCATCTTGGGTAGCATGTGCTCCTAGAGTCTTTGTTTCCTCTCCTTATTAATCAATGGTTTGTTTGGTTCGGTTCGATTGTTTATTTTCAATGTCTCTAAGTTGAGGTAGAGTTTTTGTGTGTTCTAAGGCGTCTTGGAGTTCTTAGAATTTTAAGTGGTCCTTGGAAGGTAAGGGAAGCTAAAGCTACAACTATTATGTAATAAATTTTGTGTGACCTTTTTAATTTTATTTAGAATGAATGTTTGTTTCTTTGACTTTTAGCTCTAATGGGTGAGTTTAATTTGGTCTTTGTGAATCCATAATTTGCATCTTTTAATATGCATGTGTTAGAAAATTTGGGGCTTTCTATTTTGGCACTCTCAAAATGTACAAATTGCGTTTATACGTTATACAGACTCACTGGGAGAGCCTACTGCTCGTTGAGTAAGTGACAAAATTAATTTTGATGGAGAATTTTCCTCGTTGGGCGAGAAATCCTCTCACTAGGCGAGTTGGGTTTCCAACTTTGAGTCATCTTGAAAAAAATTGAATTCCATCCTTATTAACCCAGATCGAGTTAAAATTTTTACAATAGGTCCTGGACATACGATGCTTTGTTTTAACCATTGTGGTCTTTGTTTGAAATTATATAGTGAAAGCAGTTTGTCTTGTAAGATTCCCGTAGATTAGGTTGTTGACAACTTTGACCTTTGTCACTTGTTTAGTGCATTACATTTTCTATGGGTATCCTTTTTGGTTAATTATTTTTGCATTTATTTCTTGATTCAATAATCTTTAATTTGAATGTAAGAACATAATTTTTGAAGTTTTGTACAAGTTGTAGTTTTATTTTTGAAACCCCTAACCAATTTGCATATATGTTGTTAAGTTATTATGTAATACACTTCGTGATTATGTGAATGTGTGGGAATGATACGAACTTTTGGAATATAATGATCTATGAAATTGTGCTGATCATAATGACCTTGTCCATGGCTATATGTGTTGTATATTGATGATATAATGTATGAGAATTGTTTAACAGTGAATTGAGAATGATGAATGGATTTACAGGGCAAAATCCATTTAAAGTAAGTGTGCTTTTGGTGTGAATTGATGTAAAGACTCAGGATTTGGAAGTTTAACCTGACACTCTACTAATTATTCAAAATCATGTAGAGGAGAATGAATTAAGAGTGGGAGTAGCAGGAGGTCCTGGTTGAAATAATTGTTTGTAGTTATAGGAACTAGTATAGGATTAACCTTGTGGGTGGAAGTTATCCATCACAATAGCCAAAACTTCCAAGTAGTTCCACATCAATGCTTATTATCCGAATAATTGAGTCTAATGGGTTTTTTACGATGTGTTTTGTGGCTTTAATGGTGTGAATTACCTAGTTTCTTAATATGATTTGATTCACGATATATGGCACTTCTTTTGTATATTAGTTTACCATTTCTTATCTATTTGTCTTGTGTTTATCGTTCTTCCTTTACGATGATCACCTTTACTTGTGGGAACAAATGATGAAGCAGGTAGTGAGGTACCTAGGAGGGAGATGGTTATTTTGGATGAGTGTAAAAGTGTACAGTTATATATCTTGTTGTAGTTGTTCATGGATTATCACTTATATGAAGTTTTATTTAGTAGTATTGCATAATTAAATTGGATGTTACAAAATACGGTTAATATTTTTAAATTTTTTATTTTTATTTTTTTCTTTCTTTTACAAAATTATTTTTTTATTTATTTATTTTAATTTTATTTGTTTAACGCAAATATATTTAAATTGCTAGCAATTTTTTTTTGTTTTTTCCTTCATTAAGAATTTCTTTTTGGTAAATTTTTACACTAGTTGGGAAATACTCTGGATAAGAAAGACTTGGTATTTAAGTTGTCCATTGTGACACACCTCTAGAGATGACAAATAAACCCACCCCCGTTGGTATTGCTTGAACTCGTTTCAATTTGTACGGGGAATCCCCGCATTGATTGTGTATGGGTATGCGTAGGGGAAATACTCGACTTTTTCAGGTGGGTATAAGGATGGGAATGGGGATGTACATATTCATTCTGTCCCCGTCCTCATACTCATCATATTCTCGTCCCCATTTAAATTATTAAAATACTCATAATATATTAAGTAATATATATATATATATATATAGAGAGAGAGAGAGAGAGAGAGAGAGAGAAAGAAAGAGATATACACACTTTCTATTTTTTAATTTTTCTAATTGTTTGTCTTGTCATGAAGTTCATTCGCATCTCAAAGATATTTTCGGTCTTATCACAACCTTTATGAAATTATGTTCAAATGATGTATGTCAATTAAATATTGTTTATGTCTCACATTTTAATATTTCTACTATGTTTTAATATTTTTATCTATTGTATATTTTCTTTTCACATGAGAATATCTCAATTTAAGTGTTCAATAGCATAAACCTTTTATTTATTAGGTTATAAAAAGAACCTTTTTATTCTATTATTATTATTTTTTCCTTACATCTTAAGAACTATTTTGTTTCATTGAAACAATTTTCGTTATCTCTCAATCATCGACTAGATTGATATTTGTAAGGTTTTCTTAGATCTCTAAGGTAGTTTTCATCTTATCATATCCATAAGTATAACATTATTTTCGTTTGTGCAATTTCATTCATGGTCAATCAAATTGTTTATAAAACACATATTTCATCATTTTTTAATATATTTATTTGCTGTTTATTTTTTTCATGTAAAATACTATTTTGATATTTTTATATAATTATTTTCATTTTTTAACTCATTATCATACGTGTAATTTTATCACTATAATTGTATAAAAAAATTATTTGTTATATAACTTAATGTAATTATCATGATTTTTTTTATCACCATTCAACATATATTGAACTTCAAAAGATGAAATATTTATGTTAAAATTCTATTATTATTAGTTTAATCCTTTTTTTGTGATTTTTATCAAGTGATGTATTTAATTTGAATATTTGTTTTCCTTTTTATACTTTTTTAAAAATATTTTAAAATTTTATCAACTAGGTTTCATTACTGGTTGCAAATTTAATAAATGTTTCGGTTCTTATGAAATTTTATTTGGTATTTTAATTTGAAATGTATACAATTGAAATATATACAATTATAATTTCTTTCTAAAAATTTGATATACAGAAAACAAATTGTTCTGATACAACCCAAGTCCATCTGGTAGCATCGTTAGGAACAATCACCGCGTTCTTAAGGTATTGTTTGCTTTGGAGCATGCACCTCTATTACGGTTTTGTCCTTAAAAGGCATCTCAAAGGGGAGGGAGGAATGACAATTTAAACTACACTTGACCTCAACTCGTAAGCGATATGGGACTTATTATGTGTACTGAAACAAGCCCCTAGTCGAAGGCAATGGGAGTTGTCGTTCCCACACACAACGCCAATGTTTTGACCCAACCCAAGTCCGTCCAGCAGTATCATTAGGAACAATCACCACGTTCCTGGGGTATTGTTCACTTTAGAGCGTGAAACTACGTCGCGGTTTGTCCTTAAAAGGTGCCTTAGAGGGGGAGGAAAGAACGAGTATTTAAACTATAGTGCTAGGGTAGAGAGAGCAAGGAGTATTTAAAATGCGCTTATCGTCCCCACAGACGGCACCAATGTTTCGACCCTACCCAAGTTCGTCTGGCAGCACCGCGTTCCCGACTCCAAAGAGATGTGAGACTTATTGGGTGTACTGGAATAAGCCCCCTAGTCAAGGGCAAGGGGGCTTGTCGTCCCCACATACGACGCCAATGTTTCAACCCTACCCAAGTTCGTCCGGCAGCACCATGTTCCCGTATCTGAAGGGTGGAAGGAGGAAGGAGCATTTAATTTGCACTTGACCCTGACTCTAAGCAATGTGAGACTTATTGAGTGTACTGGAATAAGCCCCCTAGTCAAGGACAAGGGGAGTTATCATGGGCGCCAATGTTCTGGTTTGACCAAGTCCATTAGGTAGGATCGTTATGAACAACAATCTCGTTCCCGAGGTATTGTCCGCTTTGAAGCATGGAGTTTTGTCTCAGTTTTGTCCTTAAACGGCGCCTTAGAAGGGAGGGAGGAAGGAGTATTTAAACTACATTTGACATCGACTCCTAAGCAATGTGAGACTTATTGGTGTACTGGAACACAAACTTCCTTTTAATATTGAATATGTGATAATATTATGTTTCTTTTACCATAATTTTTTATTATTTTATAAAATAATTATTAATTAATATTGAAATAGTAAAAAAGTAACTACAGGTATAGGCACGAGTATATACCCGTTACTCGGTGAAATGGGAATGAGACAAAATTTTGATGTCTGTCGAGTTTGAATATAAGAATAAAGATGAATTTTATCTTGAAGGATGTGTATGGGACAGCGAAAGATGTCATTTCTCCGCCCCATTGACATTCCAACACACCTCTCTTTCTTATGAGTGAATTCAACTGCCTTTTAACTTATCATAATATCATGTTGTCCAAATAGATGTAGTTCAAGAAAATCTCGGATTGGGTGCTCGAGATGATATGAAGCATGTCCTGTATAGTTATAAAAGTTATTATCACCGGTAAGTATAATCCAAATTTGTCTCGTAAGCATTGAATTCATTTGAATTCTATTTTCTAAATGTTCTCTTCTTCATATTCGGTTGAGTTTACTTTAAAATCTAGGCTTAAAATAATTCAAACAATCGTTCAAAGTTTTATAAGATGTGCACACTTAAAAGTAAACGATAGTATATTTTATAAGTTAGCAACGAAAATGTCTAAAACAATCACAAAGAAATGCACCACGCAAATGTGCTTAGATAAAAATCACAGGACTAATGAATATATCCGTTATTTTCTTACATATAGAATGAGTTTACCCAAATTATATATAAGTTTGGATAAAATAAAATAAATAATTTTTCAAATATTCATTTCTTTGAAAGATAACTTGTTTATGGAAAAGTAAAAACTATTTACTTTTAAATTAAACAGATTAGACAAACATATACAAGTGAGATTATTAAGAGTACTAAAACATTTATACAAAGGAAATCACTCTATAATGGACACTAACCTTATATTTGTACGAGAAACTTCAACTATTCCAAGAAAGTAAAATATATATTATTTGAATTACTTACATTTGAATTCTCTTTATTTTTTAAATAGTTTGTGTGGGTGGAGTAATTAAAATATCTTAAATTTCAATTTTTTTTATTTGTATAAAGTAATTTAATTTTTATTTTAAGGAAAACTCAACTCTATCATTAAGTCCGAGCTAAGTTAACTCGACTTTCGATCCGAGATGACTCATCTCGACTTTCAATCTAGGTCGACTTACGAAGATTCAACCTTTGCTAACTTGGTCCAACCTTTGGCACAGGCTTATTCGGCTCAACCTTCGACATGGTCCAACTTAACTAGACCTTCAAAATCCACTGACTCAACAATAAAAATGTGAAAATTTTAAATTTTTTATATTTTTGAGAATATTTAAATATTCTTCTATTTTATTCCTTTAAAATACATTTCAAAATTCTTTAAATTTGAATTCTTTCAAATTACTTTATCCAAAAAAATCATTTTAATATAAAAAATTTTAAATTTTCAAATAAATGAAATAATCCTTCTAAATTATCTGGTACAAACGTATCATTAATTCATTGAAACCAATTCATTTGTGTAGAATTTAGTTTTATCCATTGGTTTCAGTTTTTTTTTTAAATAGGTATTGTTTTAGTCATGATATACAGTAAGCACATATGATATTTTTAGCACGTGGAATCTGAATTAACTAAGACTACTTCCTTTTAATAAAAGAATTTAAACGATCACAAAAACTATTGTAACACGTCCACGCTACTACAATTTAGGGATCATACCACATGCGAAAGGAATATTCCTCTTATGTTCTTTACTTTACTACTCTGATAGTAGATAGACGTAGACTTTTTGGCAGATTATAATAATAATATCTGCCATGAATCCCATACGAAAATACAAAAATCACTTCCTTGAACGCCCATCTTGACTTAACCCAAAGCACGTTTACAAATAAAGGTTAAAAGGAATATCTTCTAAACACATGTTAGAGAGATTTTCTTTTCCCTTACAAATTAGGTTAAACTAAAATATATAACTAGATCTAAATCTCATCTTACAAATAAACAAGTTGATTCTGTGCACAAACCCATTTTATAAAATTGAATAAAATTTAATTTATTTTTTAATTTGAATCCATCTTAGTAGGATTTTTTAGACGTAGTCTATTATTTACTCCTAGATCTTTCTTTGTTTCTGTAAATCTCTATTTGACATAACCTTCATTGCACAAATCAACTTTTAGCGGTTATATTTAAATTCAATTTTTGAATAAATAACAAGGATCATTATTTAAAATAAAAACGTAATATTCTTTTTAGTTTTATTTTAATTTACTACTACATAATTATATATAACTGTTGTATTTATTCCTTTTCTTTCTTTTTTTCTCTAATGTTGAATGTCTATATTAAAAAAAAATGTTAAATACAGATTTCAATTAGTTGAGATACTTAATAATTTTTTTTTACTTACGTAGATTATTTATTTATAAATATATTATATTTTAAAATAAAATTGCCATTTCGTTAATGTTTGGTAGGGGTTCAGTAGGAAAAAAAAAAAGGGTATTTGGTAAAAGAATGGTGTGTTTATCATCACCTAACATTAATTAATATTCTATTTTGCGCAGATCGGGTTTGACACACCTCGTGGCATTTAACTAACAGGGTTATCCAATTGGAGAGTGTGTGTGTGTATATAAGTATATTAGAAAAGCAAGCGAAGTTGGGTTTATTTGCATAGTTTTGAAGTGTAGAAAAGAATGGGTTGTTATAGAGTAGTTCAGGTTGTGGCCATAGTCTCATTCGTGCTTTTGCTTCCAAATACCCATGCCTGGGGAGACGATGGACATGCCATTGTTTGTAAGATTGCTCAGGTACGTTAACATATCATGTCGGAATGATGTATTTAGTAAAACCTTTCTGTCAAAATCATAATACAGCGAAGAAAAGAGAAGATGTATGTACATGAAAGAAAAAAATCAATCTCATAACTCTTGTATTCTCTTGCCAAAACTTACTTAATTGATTTATGGAATATGCCACGTTGATTAGAAATAAGATAAATTTATAATACAGAATACACTAGTGCAGTAAGGGTTTTTGGCCCCGGTTATTTTCGTCATTCTGCCTCGGTTTTAGACCCGAGACATATTGGGACGAGACCAAAAGTTTGGTCTCGGTTGCAAAGGAACCGAAGCCATAAAGACTTTTTTTGTTTCGCGCACCAGCCACCATGTCCTTCAGCTTCTTCCCCAACCCGCTCACCACCGACGTCCTCGTCCGGTCCGCCGATGACCCCGGTCCGCACCCCGACAAGCTTCGGTTCGCCGTGTTCGACCGCTTCAGCGCCTCCAGCTTCCCCTTTACCACCTTCACGCGCTTCAGCACCAGCTCCACGTCCTTATCCATGCGCGCCTGGATCTCCTTCATTGCCTTCGCCATTTTTCTCTCCTCGTTCGCCTCTTGCAGCTTTCTGTACAGCATCTCCACGCTCCTCATGTCCTCTTTCACGTCCTCCACATCCTCGAAGAACTTGTCCATTCACGCATCCAACCATGGCAGATTCACCACACCAAGCCTCCGCGACGCAACCACCACAACAGATCCATTCATCACCGCGCTTGGAGCAGATCTGCACCAGTTTATCTCGTGTGGCAGCTTCACAGCAGTAGCACCTCCATTGGCGAACAAAGGCAGCGAACCACCATTGTTGCAGCTTCACCGCGAGCCTCCACGCGTGAGCCAGAAATAGATCT
>Ga0099823_1006066_pt1 | contig 12157 bp, 9 predicted proteins | sample CowpearedBW_FD_76831 | JGI IMG/M metagenome (GOLD analysis project Ga0099823, IMG submission 76831) | Root nodule microbial communities of legume samples collected from California, USA - Cow pea red BW | ecosystem: Host-associated > Plants > Roots > Nodule | place: USA: California | collected... | reverse complement strand
ATAAATGCATTTTAATTTTAATATAAAAAACAAAGTAATTTTATAATAAAAATGTATTAAAACTTAAAATTTCAAAAGAATAAAATAAAAGATATACAAAAAAAAAAAATCATTCACACATATATATAAACTTAGGCTTAATTAATGTTTTGGTCCCCTAATTTGTTGGTTTGGTTCATTTTGGTCCCCTAATTTGTTGGTTTGGTTCATTTTGGTTCCCTTATTATTTTTTGGTTCAATTTGGTCATCTAATTCTTTAAAAAGGTTCAATTTGATCCATGTCGTTAAGCTGATGTTAATATCGTCTTCGTACATGCCATGTATCAATTTGTGGAATTTTGATTTTTTTTAATCTTTTTGAAATTTAAAAAAAATAAATTGTCACGTGTCACTTTATGATTGTGACACATGTCAATTTAAGAATTTTTTATTTTAAAAAAAATACTGTCACGTGGTAGGTCACGATTGTGCCACGTGTCAAGCTAACATTGGTTGTTTTCAATTTAGTCCCTCTATTTGAAAATTTGATTCAATTTAGTCCCCCAATTTTTTAAAATGATTCAATTTTGTCCTCTCCTATGTGAGACCAAATTAATAATTAAGCTTAATTACAACTTATATATTCATGTTAAAATAATATTCTATCATTTATAAAGATTAGTCTTTTATAAATAAGAGTGGACCCCAACAATTAAATGTACGCATTTCATTAGTGCATAATCTGATATTTGACTTTGAGAGCTTTGGCTGACTTGATTGTCGAAGTCCTTTTTGTAGGTAACCTCCCAATGATTCATCAAGTGTCAAATGACAAAGACATGACGAATAAAACCGAGTGGCATCCATTCGAGAAGCTCAAAGATTGTGGTAAGATAAGGTTCGAGTCCCGTGATGATCTAATATTGTCTCTTCAGGAACATTTTCCAATACCTAATTGCTTAACTCTATTTGATGTATCTAAAGGAGGAGAAATGTGAGAATTAAAGTGAAAAAATGGGAATTGTGAGAATTAAAACGTGAGATACCTAATTTACTTAATAATTTTTAAAACTAAGAGATAATGGAATCAAAATTAACACTGAATCTGAAATGAAAGCACAATAGTGATAAGGGGAGCATATGTATATGAGGATTGCTTGTATGCTTGTGGTTGTTTATGTATTTTGTGTGTGCAAAAGTTATTTAAAGTTTTCACAATTGATTTTGCTTCATCAAATTAATTTGAAGAATATTGTGTGGATGGATGTTGGCTTCCTCAAATCAAAGGGAGATTGTTAGCACAAGTGATCTTAGTGCATGGATTTGATGAAGTTAGTGCATGTGATCATGTGAAATTGATGAAAACTTAATGAAGAATAGAAGTGATTCGTTGTTGATCAAGCTTAAGGTGTATTGAATCAGAAATTGACATGAAAATCACAAAGCTTGAAGATTGGACTCAATTCATAGACTTTATGACATAGTATAGATGTCCTTTGTCTTTTGTTTGTCCTTTCAATCTGTTAAAAAGGGTTTTAACATGTTAAAAGACTTGTTACATATATTTATGATATGAATGTATTCAATCTGTTGCATTCATATGCAATTGATTGATTTCACTTAACTCAAGTGATATCAACAAATTGTATAGACAAATTAACATGTTGAATTCACTTATGTGCAGACTATATATGCTGATTTTTCAGAGAATGGGCAGAAAATCTATGATTTTTGACCGCGAAAATGGTGAAACCAATTTAGAAAATTCTCTCTCTCCGAATTACACAGTGTGCAACTCATGATTGAAGATCTTTGAATCTTGGAATAAGTTTTGCTTGGTTATGAAGCATAGAAAGACACATTTTAGTAGGCTAGGGAGAGCCACCACCAAGGTTTGGTTGTTCCTTTGATTTTGGGTGTTTCCTTGTTTGATTTCAAATCTGCAAGTGGGATCTTGTTATGGTGGTTTTGAGATTCTTATGGGATTCAAGAATTTTGGTGTTTTTGTTTAATTCAAAAGTGTAATATTTGTGGGATTGTATAATAATTTTGGTTAGTGCATTATCATGCTTAGGTTGTCTTGATAAATTGAATGTAGCTCAAATTTGAGTGAACCAATACAAAAACCATTGTGTGATTCTGTATCCCTTATCTTGTTCTTGATTTAAAATTCAAGAAAACTCATTTAGTCAAATCTTTGCAAGGTTTACGTGAGGTTTGATGTAATCTAGTGGTGCAATTAAGTTTGATATATCAATTGAAACCAATCTTGTATGGTAATGCATGTTGTTTGAGTGATTTTCGTGATTTGTGTTTCTCTGGAGAATTTTCAAGAATATTAGTTTATTGATTTTATATTTTAATCAGTTGAATTTCTTTGGTATGTCTGAGTGTTTACTATTTGATCAAATCAACCTGTTGTTTTTGTTTTTCACTCAACTAAAATGTGTGGTCCTATAACAATTAACTTAGGGTTTTGAGTACTCAGCCAATTCGACCCCCTTTCTTAGCTAAGAAAGTAATTTTAAATATATAAAGATAAAAAAAATAGTTATAATTTAAAGGATTTATTTTATTTTAGAAGATATTATAAGAAATAAGATTTGGTGAATACTTATTTAATTAGAAAAAATATTATTACATATTGTTAGATATTAGTTGACATTCTTGGATATTATTATATTGTTACAAATTAAAAGATATCTTGAGATGTTGTTAGATATAATTAGATATTAATGTTAGATAAGTGAGAATAAGGTTTAAGGGTATAATTTTAATAGAAATAGTGACAAGTCAAGGAAGAAGGGAGAAAGTTTTAAATGTTGAATTTTATGGGAAGAAGGAAGAAACGAAGAGTAAGAGGTAAGGAGAGCTTACATTTTTCTTTTATTATCTTCTTACATGTTTGTGTGTGGTGATTCGGTGAAAGGTGGTGAAGGGTACTCTACGTAGTTCTACCGAAGGTGAACTTCGTTGGAGCTCTCGAAGGGATTAATTGGAAGTAACTGATGAGTCATTATTTTCCCTTTATTCCATTGCCCTTTGTGTTAATCTTGATAGATGTTTGGTGCTTAGTTGTCTATTTTTAGTACATTTTCATCAATTGGGCTTCTTTTGGCCATTATTGTGAATTTGGATTAATTTGGCATTAATTAGTCAAATTTTCGTTTCTAATTATTTTTAGGTATTTTGTGAAGAAACTTTGGAGCATGGTTAATCATAAGGTGAGAGAGAGTTGTCATGTCATTTCCACATCATTGCCACGTCTATGCCATGTCAATTACCCTGTCCACGTCATTGGGACAACATTTTCATCCCATAGTGGCATTTTTGTAATTTCGCATCTCATAATGGCATTTTTGTAATTCCGCACCCCATAATGACATTTTTGTAAATATGTGGATCTGCGGTGATATTACCTCGAAATTTAGGTCTCCTTTGGAGGTGGCAACCACCATCTTCTTCCATATACTCCATTTTCATGTTTCTTAGCTTTGGTTGGTGACCCATGGATGTGCCTTCTTCATTTTTCACATTTTAGTACTCATTATTAACGTTTTTATGCATTATTGACACCACCCATTGTTGGGTTCGCACTTTTTGCATATTTGGTAGCTTGGGCATTTCATTTTCTGATTTGTAGTAACTTGGAACAACACATATGTATGGGGTTTTCATTTTTTTTTGTTGCAGCAACCATTTTTTTCTATTAAAGCTTTAAAATTCTTGTTTGCTCTTGAATTTACATTTCAATATGACCCAACTTAGGGTTTGATGTTCTGTTTTAGGTATTTACGTTTTTGAATCTTCGCTTAGTCGATTATTTTTTAGTGGATTGAGAGTGTGAAAAGATGTTAATTGGTGACCTATGATAAGTATAATTAAATTTGAATCAAGGAGTCAATATGTTTTAATCATTGTTTCATTTCAGTTAATTTGTTGTTAGCATTTTGTCAGTACTTGAATATGCCAATCCCCCCCTTTCTGTGTTGAATTGTATCTGGAAACCTTTGGTTGAAAACAATAGTCATTGGGAGACGACTTTGAGTTAACTCCTAAGTACTATTATTTGTTGTTTAATTTGGTTGGGTACGACCTCGATCAAATTTGACGCCCTTAGACCTATGAATTAGTATGTCTAAAACACCTCTATACATCATTGCTTCAGAGTAAACAAGATGAATGGGTTGATTCAAGACCAATGGTAGTAGCCAAGCTCATTTCACTCATATTTCTCCACTTCATTGCACTCTTGCTACAATTTCGAGTTTCTTTTCATTCCACCACTTCACACACATCACTTTTAAGTCTCTTTAACTGTTTGCAAGCTTAATTTTAAGTTTCCATCATCAAATCACCAAAACCCCATTTCTACACCATTTTCACGTTCACACACACCTTAGTTACTATTCCATAGAAATTCTCAGTCATTTCTCAATTATTTTAACTTCTGTAATATCATGCACACTTGTGGGATGATTCCCAAGCTATTCGAACCATCACACACCCAATTCGATCACCATTTCATCAATTCACGTTTCTCTGCAATTTTCCCGTTCACATTCAACATAGATGCACTGTTCCATTCGAGTTTTGCGTGATTTGAGCATTTTGATTTTTTTCCTTAGCTTCGTTCATCATCCTTGGATGTTCCCCGTGCGATTTGATTAATCAATTTCACATTTCCTTCCATGAATCATCAAAATCAAATTTCTGCATCTCAACCATTCGTGGTTCTGCGTAATCTTATAATTGCGCAATTTCAATGATTGTTGGTGCAAATTGGTTTGGGGGTTTCATTCATAGCATCATAACAAAGCTTTCTGCACTTTTAATTCCATTTTCATTGCACGAGTTGGTCGAATCAAGCAAAATCGTGTTTTAGCTCAAATTTGGGAAATAGGGTTTATGAAAGTGTGTAGGGCACCAAATCGAGTGATTCTAGTTTCTAAATGCAATTGAGACCAATTACAATCATACTGCATCATTACATTTTCAATTGCATCATCAAAAGATCCCAATCTAAGGTTACCATGCACTTTGCTCATGAATATGTTCTTAATTTTGGGCAGATTTCGAATTTGATGAAATCTGCAAGGCTATTAGTAGAAGCCACACAATAGAGGCATTTGGAGGCCTTACAACAATTGGGAGAATCCCGTTTCTCAACTACTTCTTCATAAGCCCCACATCCTCGAGTACAAGAGTGGAGTTTAAAAGATTTTCTCCAGCATCACCAATCCAAGTTCAATGGCAAGACTAGTCCTAATGTGGCAAATAAATGGATGAGAGACATGGAGATAATCTTTAATGCCAAGAGGTGTCCGGCAGAGAACAAATTAGCATACTCAAATACTTGCTAGGGAAGCAATACATTAGTGGTCTAATATGAAGATAATGCTAGAAGATAGTAGGGAAGACATCACTTGGGATTTATTCAAAAAGAATTTTTATGCTGAGTATTTCCCTAACAATGTGAGATATGCAAAAGAAGTTGATTTATTACAGTTGGTACAAGGAAACATGTGACTACCTGAGTATGTGGAGAAGTTTAAACATTTGGGCAGGTTTCACATCTTGAGAATGGATGAAAAATGGTAGTGTAGAAAGTTTGAGAATGGATTGAGGGGAGATCTCAAGCTTATGATAACTCCTCTCTGTACTAAGGAATTCTCTACATTAGTGGAGAAGGCCAGAGTGATGGAGAAGCTGAAAGCAAAAGTAGAAGCTCAGCATTTATCTTAGAAAAGGGTGGGAGGACCATCTAGGTCCAAAGTCAAACAAGAAGAAAGGAGGAAGCCATATTGTAGGCCTCAGCCCTAGGGGTTTAGAAGGTTCTCACCCCCAGCCACTACAGTCTCAATATTTCATGCCGCAGTGTTTCCAGTATGGAGGACCACACTTGAAGGATGCTTGCCTTCATCTTGCAAGAGGGAGAACGTGCCATGGTTGTGGCAAGGAGGGGCACTTTATCAAAGACTGTCCTTCCGATAGGAATGTAGTGTCAGGACCTACAGTTCAGTCTCAAATTCGGCAAAGGAAGGGAGTTGAAAGACCCCAGGCAACAGATGGAGTTTATGCTGTGACGGGTGCAGAGGCAACTGCTTAGGTAATCTTATAGTTTGCTTTTGTAAGATTGTTGGTAGGAGCTTATGTGTTTTGTATGATTCTGGAGTGACACACTCCTTTGTGTCAGAATCTAAGATTCAAGAGTTGGGTTTGACGGTTTGGGAGTTGAAGTATGATGTAGTTATATCTTCTCTCGCATCTGGTTTGGTTAAGATATCTACCTTGTGTTCTAGATGCTCTATCGTTGTTGAAGGGCGTAAGTTCAGGTAAACCTTATGTGTTTGCCTCTACAGGGTTTGGATGTAATCTTAGGAATGGATTGACTATCTATCCACCACATTCTTATTGATTGCAATGAAAAGAAGTTGTTGTTTCCTAGCTCAAAGGATCAGCGGTTGTTGTCTTCACAACAAGTTGTTAAAGAAGCCAAGGAAGGATATCAATGTTTTATTATTTCTAACTCAATTATCTATTGAGGAAGGAGATGTAAATGTTATGATACTTGTTGTGAGAGAGTTTGATGATGTTTTTCCCATGGATTTACCAAGGTTGTCTCCTAGGAGGGAAGTGGAGTTTTCTATTGATTTGGTGCTAAGAGCGGGACTAGTTTTTTTATTCTAACTCAATTATCTGTTGAGGAAGGAGATGTAAATGTTGTGATACTTGTTGTGAGAGAGTTCACTGGTGTTTTTCCGAAGGATGTACCAAGGTTATCTCCTAGGAGGGAAGTGGAGGTTTCTATTGATCTAGTGCTAGGAGCGGGACTAGTATCGATAACTCTTTAACGTACAGCTCTAGTAGAGTTAATAGAGTTGAAGAAACAAATTGAAGATTTGTTGGAAAAAAGTTTGTCAGACCAAGTGTATCTCCTTGGGGAACGCTAGTGTTGCTAGTAAAGAAGAAGGACGGTAGTTCCAAGCTGTGTGTGGACTACCAGCAACAGAACAAGTTAACCATCAAAAACAAGTATCCCTTTCCAAGGATAGATGATTTGTTGGATCAATTGGATAATGTTGTTGTTTTCTCCAAGATAGATCTAAGATCGGGGTATCATTAGATTATGGTTAAGGCTAATGATGTACAGAAGACAACCTTTAGGTCTAGATATGGGCACTAGTATTTAGTAATGCCATTTGGTGTGACTAATGCTCCTGCCTTATTCATGGACTATATGAAGAGAATCCTCAAGCCCATTCTAGATAAGTTTGTGGTGGTCTTCATCGATGACATCCTTATTTATTCCACAACTCATGAGGAACATGTTGATCATCTGAAGATAGTCTTGAGCATTTTAAGAGAGAAAAATTAATATGCTAAATTGTCTAAGTGTGAGTTTTGGATGAAGGAAGTGCAATTCTTGGGACATGTGATATCAACTCAAGGTATTGTTGTCGATCCTTATAAGGTGGAGGCAATATTACAGTGGGAACGTTCTAATTCTGTAATAGAGCTAAGAAGCTTTGTTGGCTTGGTTGACTATTATAGAAGATTCATTTAATGATTCTCTAAGATAGTGGCACCAATAACACAACTAACCCGCAAAGATCAGTTGTTTGGTTGGATAGACTGATGTGAAAAGAGTTTTTAAGAGTTGAAGCAGAAGTTGATAAGTGCTTCGATGTTGATAATCCCAAATACGAGTAAATCCTTTGAGGTTTACTGTGATGCTTCTCACCAAGGATTAGGATGTGTGCTAATGCAGGAACGGAAGATTGTGGCTTATGCTTTAAGGCAATTAAAGATTCATGAGAAGAATTACCCTACTTATGATTTAGAGTTAGCAGCGATGGTCTTTGCTATGAAGATTTGGCAACACTATCTGTATGGTGCACAATTTCAAGTGTTTAGTGACCACAAGAGTTTCAAATTTTTGTTTGATTAGAAAGTGTTAAATATAAGGTAGAGATGGTGGATGGAGTTTCTTAAAGATTATGACTTCAAACTATTATACCACTTGGGGAAGGAAAATGTGGTGGTTGATGCGTTAAGTAGAAAGACAATGCATACATATTTTATGATGATCAATGAGTGTGAGCTAGTGGAAAAGTTCAAAGACATGCAATTGCAGGTGGTGTTAGGAAAAGACATCATTAAATGTAGTCACATGATTGTATCTAGTGATTTCCTTGATGTGGTGCATAGATAGGACAACACAAAGTTGTGGATTGGGCCACAAGGGATTATGTTTTCTTCTCCCTTCTTATTGTTATTTTTTTATTATTGGGCCTTAATACGATGATATTTTTTTCTTTTTGGTAAAACATTACAATAACAATAATAATGATATTCATAAATTCAATAACCAAATCCAAAAAAGAAAATTGCAAATCCTGAAAATCTTCCTTCAAGCATACCCACATCTTATAGCAATATAACAATGAAAGCATAAAATCACTCCTTTTTTTAACCTCCAAATCAATAGGTAAATGATCATACAACAACTTCCAAAGAACCAAAATTTTAGTTGTTGACACCTCCTCCAACTAAATCAAGTTTCCCCAATCCACATATATTAGAAGAGTAAAACTTATTTTGTAACATTTTGAGAAAGCACACAAGTATCATGCATAATCCAATTAGGTACATCCTCATCCTCATTAAAAATTAAATAAGAAAAATCACATAAACTAACAATAAAAGAAGGAAAGTTCCAATGAGTACTTGTCCAGGCCGAACTAACAATAGAGTATAATCGTACTCTATCAAAATAAGGAATTCTAGCTAATTTAGATATGAAAATGTCATAACACCAACAATTACCCTTACCTAATGTCCAAAAAGTATTTTCAAGAACAACATAATATGTATCCTCAATACCATGCAAAAAATAATGATGGTTTAAATGACATATATTTTTTATACTTAGACTTAAGAAATCGAATATGCACGAGTTCAAGCAAAGTCATTTTTTCATAAGCAAACTCCCAAGCTAAATGTATGATGGCATACCCCCTAGCATGGCTAAGCACTTTCATGAAGAGATAGAGTCATCTTTGCAAGGTGAAGCAAAGCTATTTTTTTTTACGCCGCAATGGAGTATCTTTAGTAGATTAGGAATATTTAGGCCTTGTATTAAGGGTCAGTAGTGTAGGGTTTTAAAAATAATTTTGCTTAAGTAGAAAGCATTATATGCGGCTACTTAAATAACTCTTTGATGTTTAATTATGTTAATCAAGCTAGCTTAGGAAAGGCATCCCACATATGCCACATGACAAACTCTTAGTGAAGAGTTCTCTCACATAGGTAGTGGCCATGTGCCATTGTCCTATTGGAGAGGCTTTTCATAAAGTAGCTTTCCACATGACAACATATGAGTGGTTTGTTTTGTGAGAGTGAGGATTGCCACATGTCAAACTCTCCTTCTCCAAGATAGCATTTTTAGGGTTTTAATGCATGTTAGCATTCTAGAGTTTTAGACCATTTTGGAGACACCTTACTCTATATATAGAGGTGTCTCCCCCATGTATTTCTCACTCTAAGAATGCTAATGTTATGTTGCCAAAATTATCTTTGAGCTATACTTCTTCTCTTAGTCACTTGCTAGAGCATCTCAAGAGATCCCTCTAGCACCCATTTATCTAGAGTTGGCCTAACCTCTCTTAGATCTCCAAAAAAAACCTTCATCCCACCAATAAATCACCAAAAATCGAGAGCCATTTTCTCTCAACACCAAGCTTCTGCGAATCCACCATTCACCATAGTCACCATTTCAAGCTTTGGCCCAACCTATCTTGAGGAGGAGACTATCAATGTAGTAGATAGGCTTTGTTCTCCAACTAAATATTAGTAACCTGCAAACCACCATTCACTTTAGCACCACATAAGATAGACCATTTAAAAGTAAGTAATCCCCATTTTTGTGTATCTCCAATCCAACACCCTTGGTAGCCAAAACTTTGGTAGTTAATGTTAATTAGTGACCAATTTATACACTAATTCCTTTAGTAGCAAAAACCTTGGTAGCTAATGTTAGTAACCAATTTATAGTCTAATTGGTCACTAGTTATAACTTTTTATTCATAATAGTGACTATTTTAGAGACCAATAATTTTTAGTTTATAATTTAGTATATAAATTAGTTAATATAGTGACAATTTATTTTTTTGTCTCTAAAATTGGTTGCTATTTACGAATTTTCTTGTAGTGCCAAGTGTTTTTGGAGACTAAGGCATCATACTCATTTTTCATAGCTTTAAACTAGTGAGGTTGAGACAACATTTTTAACAGAAATTGGTTCAAACAAATTAAGGTGAGTTGAAACACGAAAGAGTTTCAGGTTTGGATTGAGTGTTGGTAGTTGGAGATGATTTTGGTAATTTTGTAGAAGACTCTGAAATAGAAGCTAGAACAGTACTAGGAACAGAATTAGTACTAGGAGAGGTAGTAGAAGAGGTAATATCATGCATGTCTATGTGTGGACTATGTTGATCAACATTTGGTGTAACAATAGATAAAATAGGGTTGTAAGCTATCATGGGTAACATATGAGATATAGAATTAGTAATCTCTACATTTTATAAGAAAAAAGGTGTTCATTGAAAATAATGTGTCTAAAGTCGTTGAAAAACATAAAAAACTCCTTTGCAATGTCAATTTGTATACACTTAAGGTTGCAACTGGTTTGATTTTCAGAAAAGGATTTTTAATGTTTTTAGTACAGTTAAAGCTTGAGATTTATTAGAGATTAGGTATAGCCATGTGTAGCGCGTAAAACCATAAAAAAGAGACATATAATAACGTGCACCACATGAAGAATGCATGGGAGATTATCCACAAATATATATGAGCATTAGTTGCAGAAGAGTAGTATAAACAAATGTAGAGTTTTTAAAAGGAAATTGATGAGCTTTGGCTAAAACACAGATTCAAAGAAGAGATTATTTATTTTACAAGAGATATTACAAGACTGCAATACACGTTTAACAAAAGAAGATGAAGCATGTCCAAGTATACATTGCCAAATGTTAAACTGAGTTTGACAAAGTGTGTAAATCATGTTGTGTACATAGATGAGATGTGAGTTAGTGAAAGAAAGAAAAACATAGAGGTTGTTGGGTAAACTTAAATGTTAGTCGCTGCATTTTGATGGTATTGGTAAAAATGTCTTAGAAAAATGCAAAGGTCAAGAATGCATCTAGTAATGATTGTGGCATGCACTAAATTGAATCCACGAATAGTTGCAACAACTTGTTGTTCCTAGATGAGAAAATAATCATCATCCAAGAAAGTTATGATTACCATAAAAAGAGAAAGGAAATACAAAGAGAGAAAAAAGAAACAGAGAAGTTATATTTCTGCGATGATAAACAAATACAAAAGAAAGAATTATGAATAGTTGCAAACTTATACATTGAACCTAGATAAATATAGAGTGCATGATACATGCAAATAGATATTTAAGTAATAGACTTTGAGCAACTACGTGATTTTTATATGGTTTTCTCCTTTTATTTGAACATATGAAGTAGAGATTCTCAATGTTGTTCGTGTTGCTTAGTGGTGCCTGGTGCCTAATAATGATCAAAGCTTGTTATTTTTTTTTGTTTTTAAAAAAAAGAGGTTAGTTTAAGGCATAATTTACAAAATAGGGTTTGTTGACATTTTATTTATAGAAAAGGGTGAAGTCGTGTGGATGGAGGACAACTTCAATAGTGAATTCGTTTGGATGGAGGACGACTTCAATAGTGAAGTCATTAAGAGTGTGGCTGATTTCTGTGTAATTTTTAAGAAGGAAAAGTAGTCATGCAACCTAATAGTTTCTTCATAATGCATATTGAACTGAAACCATAAGGTATGTTGAATGACTTTAGTGCTATTTTTTTTATTAATTGATTTTTTTAATAGCTTGCACAGATAAAATATTGTTTTCATGTTTTTATATTAGTTGATTTGTACAATAAATTAACATAAATAATTGGTAGAAACTTGTAAATTGTAGAAAAAGTTGGTAATAATTAATAATTGGGTTAAATATGTTTTTTGTCCCTTAACTTTCAGTGAATTTTGGAATTAGTCCATTTTGAAACTTTGAACCAATTTAGTCCTTCATCTTTTGAAATACGTGGATTTAGTCCTTTTAATCAAATTTTGTTAAGTTTATTTGACATTT
>Ga0099823_1006054_pt1 | contig 12165 bp, 10 predicted proteins | sample CowpearedBW_FD_76831 | JGI IMG/M metagenome (GOLD analysis project Ga0099823, IMG submission 76831) | Root nodule microbial communities of legume samples collected from California, USA - Cow pea red BW | ecosystem: Host-associated > Plants > Roots > Nodule | place: USA: California | collected... | reverse complement strand
TATCATGCCTCTTTAATACCAACCATTTCATTACAATCTCATGTTAAACTCATATCAACCCATTATTCACAATTCATGACTTGCATCACTCAATCATACTCATTCATCTCAAACTTTTAACACAGTACTTAAAACCAAGCAAGCATTATCCATACAAAGCTAAGAAAAACAATCACGCATTGCACTGCCTCGCCCACCACCTCGCTCAGGTTGGAGGGTCTCGCTCAGGCGAGACGTTCTCGCCCAGGCGAGCCCCCCCTTCGCCTAGGCGAGGGCTCAAAAAAGGGAGCAGAAGCACACGCAGGATCTCGCTTAGGCGAGACCCCTCTCACCTGGGCGAGATGCTCGCTCGCTCAAAATCACAGTGGGTCGCCTGGGCGAGCCCCTGTTAACCTAGGCAAGCCCCTGTTAACCTCGCCTAGGCGAGACATGCCCGCTTAGGCGAGTTTAACAATCCTCGCCACTGTTTTCTCCTGCAGCGGACAACATAGCATACCAAACAATGACCCAATCATTTTATACATCCATAACAGTGCTCAAAATGCAATCAAGCGCAAGACCAACACCAACAACCACAAACATCTCATACAATTTGGAGGGTTTTAGCTTCCCTTACCTGGAAAGGGAATAAGAGGACTTTGGCAGGCAAGCGTGAGAACCCAACAGCTCAAGGAACGAACGGAGGAGCTGAAAGGATAGAGAAACAGAAGCACAAGATGGGTTACTTGGAAACCCTAACTAGAAAAATGGAAAGGAACAATGGAGACGAGTGTGGGCTAGCAACAGTACTTACATGGAGTAAGAAACAGCTTCGAGCTAGCTTGAAGATGGCCGGAACCTAACCCTAGCAGACCTTTCTGTGAAAGGGGAAAGAGATGACGGCTGAATCTGTGAGAATGAGAGAGTGGGAGCGTTAGGGCAACTACGGATCAGCTTTATCCTTTGGGCCAGCTCTTTGGCCCATCAGATTTTGGGCAGCCCTTTTTTATTAAAGGTTATACAAGAATAGGGCCTTACATGACACCCTTATTTTCAAATAGTTCAAAAACACAAAGAAAAACATAAATTTTTTCAAAATACAAAAACATCAACATTTTCAAGCAAAAATTCTTTTTAGGAACTATGTGATCCTTGATTCTCCCCTGTGAGATACGTAGGATCAAGGTCAGTCCTTGTCAGGTTCACCTCCAAAAAATTAAATCATCTCCGCTAGGCCCTTCATACAAAAACCCAAAAAACTGGGTTGTACAGGACTCCTCGCCTGGCGGCCAGGGACATGCCACCAGGCGGTTCCTCTTTAGGAACCCAAAAATCACACAATACAGATGAGTCGCTTGGCGACAGTTCTTTACCCGCTAGGCGGTTTCTGGAAAATTTCCAGAAACGTGAATTTTCATACAGTTTGGATAGATTATTAACACCCAATCATTATATATTTAATGCAATCCAACAATACAAAATTAAAGGTACGGTTCTAGCTCCCCTAACCTGGATTCCTTGCTCCAAAAGTGTGCAAAGTTTTGAGTCCTTGATCCTAATAGGCCTTAGATCTTGATTCCTCCTTCAAGACACCTTCTCACTTTCACTTTTCTCTCCTTGCACGCACTCAAACACCCTTTCTACAACACTCACGTTTTGGTAGCTTCCGGAACCCTTTCTCCCCTCTCACAATGCCCTTAATTGGTTAATTACCAAGCCTTAATGGTGGTTTAATGACCCGAAACGAAAATTATCATTACATTGGGTTTAATTGTCATTCAATGGCACTTCTATGATGGTTTTTCAGCGCCCTTAGCTACTAGGGCTTCCTTGCCCTTTCACCTTCATGCCAAAGGAAATTTTGGCAAAAAGAAAGTTTAATTTGGTTCCACCAAGGTTCGAACCCATAACCATTCCAATGTTCAATTCAATGAGCCACCATTCAACCAATTCATGTTTCGTGATAATTCTTACAGTTCTATAATTATATTACCACTCAACATGATCAAGCATAATTATTAAAAATAATTATAAATTAAATAGCACATAAATGGCATACATAGGACTCAAACCTAAATCCTATCACACAATTAAGTACTCTCAACCACTTGAGCTAATACTTTTCCACATTATACATGTTAGAATTAAATGCCATAAAGGCTCCCACTAACCACATTTATTAATTAATTATTTAATTAATTAATTAAATTTCACGGGTCTTACATCTTTCAAATAACTTTCCAAGTGATGGACATCCTTCCAGCATACAGCTACTTGTTGGGTCGTCCTTGGATTCACTCAGCGGGCGTGGTACCTTCAAACTTGCACCAAAAGTTAAAATATGACGTAGGTGATAAATTAGTGATTGTTTCGGGGGAGGAAGATATTTTGGTGAGTGGGCCTTCATCTTCTCGCTATATTGAAGCAGTAGAGGAAGCCTTCGAGACAACCTTCCAATATTTGGAAATTGTGGGTAATGCCTATGTTGAGCCCTTTCCAATGAACCCACACTTGTTGCGTACTTCCCTTATGACGGCCAAGGTCATGTTGAAAGAGGGATATAAGTACGGAAAAGGGCTAGGCAAGTACGAGCAATGATTGACATATCCTTTAGAGGTCACCGAGAAAAAGAATAAATACGACCTTGGATACAAGCCTACTAGAGATGATAAGAGAAGGTTGGTGGAAGAAAGGAGAGAGCACAATGTGGCTCGAATCCAAAGAAAAGAACTGGAGTTAGGAAAGATTCGTGTTTGCGACATCAAAGATAGCTTCCGCTGCGCCGGATGGATCAACACTAGCTAAATAGCAGTTGTCAAAGATGAAAATGAACCTGATAGCTTGGGTTTTATGCAGCCTTGCACTCCAAATGCACTACTCAATAATTGGGAGACTTTGGATCTACTTGTGATGTTTAATTTGGTTAAAGTGTATTATTTTTAATTAATCCTACTGCTTTACCCAGAGATTTAGGATTCATGACTTAACGGGCTGACACCCTTTCCTTTATGCTCAACGTGATAATCAATTTGTATTTGCTACCTTCATTATCTTTATTTGTATTTTTCACTGTGTTTTGTTTATTTATCCTTTTTATAAATTCAAATAATGTAGATATGACAATGAATATTTTGAAAATAATAATGTCGATATCCCTAATTTTGAGCACCTTGTCGATAATATGGAAGATGATTATGAAGGTGATTCAGAACCCTCCCTTGAACTAGTGAGATTAGTGGAACAAGAATATAAGGAAATAAAACCCCATCAAGAAGATGTCGAAACAATTAACCTAGGCGAGGGGGATGAGAAGAAAGAAGTGAAAATTGGCACTAGTATGAAGAAAGAAATGAAAGAATAATTGTGTGTGTTGCTAAAGGAGTTTAAGGATATGTTTGCTTGGTCGCACAATGACATGCCTGGTTTAGATACTGATATAGTGCAACATAAGCTTCTACTCAAGCCGGAATGTCCTCCAATCAGATAAAAGCTAAGAAGAATGAAACCAGAAATGTCATTAAAAATTAAAGAAGAAGTGCAAAAACAATTTGACATTGGATTTTTAGCTGTGGCAAAATACCCTCAATGGGTGGCAAATATTGTACCAGTGCCTAAGAAGGATGGTAAAGTTCAAATGTGCGTTGACTATTGAGATTTGAACTGGGCGAGTCCAAAAGACAACTTCCCGTTACCGCACATCGACACATTAGTGGATAATACAACTAGGTTCTCACTATTTCATTTATAGATGGTTTCTCGGGATATAATCAGATCAAGATGGCACATGAATATATGGAAAAGACCACATTTATCACATTATGGGGAACATTTTGCTATAAGGTGATGTCATTCAGAATTAAAAATGCTGGAGCAACCTATTAAAGGGCCATGGTGACGCTTTTTCATGATATGATGCACAAAGAAATTGAGGTTTATTTAGATGACATGATCATCAAGTCTGAGTCAGAAGTAGAACACATCCTCAACTTGAGGAAATTGTTTGAGAGATTGAGGAAGTTTAAACTTAAACTAAACCCGGCTAAATGCACATTCGGTGTGAAATCTGTAAAGTTGTTGGGTTTTGTTGTCAGTCAAAAGGGGATAAAAGTCGATCCCGACAAGATGCGTGCGATAATCGAAATGCTTGTTCCCAGTACGGAAAAGGAGGTGTGGGGTTTCTTGGGCAGACTGAACTGCATTACTAGGTTTATCTCCTAGTTAACTGCCACCTATGAACCAATATTCAGGCTATTGCGCGTAAAAATCAGGTTGTTGAGTGGAATGAAGATTGTCAAGCTGCTTTTGACAAAATTAAATAATATCTACAAGATCCTCCAATGTTACACCCACTTAAAACGGGGAAGCCACTCATTCTATATGTGACTGTACTTGATGAGTCAATGGGTTGTGTGTTGGGTCAACATGACGAAACTGGAAAAAGAGAGCTTGCCATATACTACCTGAGCAAGAAGTTCACAGAATTTGAACAACGATATTCGTTTTTAGAGCGAACTTGTTACGCATTGGCATGGGCTGCCCATCGTCTAAGACAACACATGCTGAGTCATTCTACCTAGTTGATATCCAAGACTGACCATATAAAGTATATTTTTGAAAAACCTTCTCTCACTGTAAGGATAGCCCGATGGCAGATGCCATTGTCAGAATACAACATTGTGTATGTCACTCAGAAATTCATCAAGGGTAGTGCTTTAGCTGAATATCTGGCCTAACAAGCTGTTAACGATTACCAGTCGATGTAACCCGAATTTCCCAATGAGGACATCATGGCCTTGTTTGAAGGTGATTAAGAAGATCAGAACAGAAATACATGGATATTATTATTCGACAAAGCTTCTAACGTCATGGGACATGGTATAGGGGCAATACTAATATCTCCAAAAAACCAATACATTCCGATGACAACAAGGTTGTGTTTTAATTGCACGAACAAGATCGTTGAATATGAAGCATGCGTTATGGGCATCCAAGTCGCAATTGAATCAAAGGAAAAAATTTTGAATATGTATGGAGATTCAATGTTGGTTATCCATCAACTAAGGGGAGAATGGGAGACCATGGATCAGAAGTTGATTCCCTATAGAGCTTATATCATGGAATTGGTGGAGTATTTTGATTTCATTGAATTCCATCACATTCCTCGAGAGGATAATCAATTAGAAGATGCCTTAGCTACCTTATCATCGATGTTCGAGATTAATATGGATGGGGTATTGCCGATGATGCAAATGAAGAGCCAACATATTTTCATTTCATCGAAGAAGAGTTAGATGGTAAGCCATGGTATTTTGATATTAAACATTATCTAAAAACCAGAGAATACCCTGAAGAAGCATCTGAGAATGATAAAAGGACACTAAGAAGGTTGGTTGCAAATTTTATCATAAGCGGGGATGTGTTGTACAAGAGAAATCATCATATGGTTCTCCTTCAATGCGTGGATGCGAAAGAGACCGAGTCAATCTTGAAGGAAGTTCATGGAGGTACTTTCGACACACACATGAATGGACACTCGATGGCTAGAAAGATCTTGAGAGCTAGTTACTTTTGGTTGACTATGGAGAATGCTTGTTGCACACACGTGAGAAAGTGCGAGAAATGTTAGAAGTATGTAGATAATATCAATATAGCGCCCACTACTTTAAACGTAATGTCTGCCCCTTGGCCATTTTCAATGTGGGGGATGGATGTCATCGGAGCTATAGAGCCAAAAGCCTCAAACGGACATCGCTTCATACTAGTTGCAATTGATTATTTCACTAAATGGGTGGAAGTTGCTTCCTACGCCAATGTGACTAGGAAAGTTGTGACTAAATTCATAAAAAGAGAGTTGATTTGTAGGTACGAATTGCCTAGCAAGATAATCACTGATAATGCCACCAATCTGAACAATCAAATGATGGCTGAATTGTGTGAAGGATTTAAAATTCAACATCATAATTCTTCTATTTATCGACCAAAGATGAATGGGGCAGTTAAGGTTGTTAATAAGAATATCAAGAAAATTGTACAGAAAATGGTGGTCACGTATAAAGACTGGCACGAGATGCTTCCCTTCGCTTTGCATGGGTATCGCACCTCGGTACATACATCGACCGGGGCAACACCTTTTTCTCTGGTGTATGGAATGGAGGCAACACTACCTTTTGAAGAAGAAATCCCATCCCTACGAGTGTTAATGGAGACCTAATTGGAAGAGGCAAAATGGGTTCAGGCCCAGTTTGACCAGCTTAATCTCATTGAGGAAAAAAATGCTAGCAGCGGTGTGTCATGGACAATTATACCAAAGAAGGATGAAAAAAGTGTTCGACAAAAGGGTGCTCCTTAGAGAGTTCCATGAAGGCAAGCTAGTCTTGAAAAAGATCTTACCTATACAAAAGGATCATAGGGGCAAGTGGACTCCAAATTATGAAGGCTCGTATGTGGTGAAGAAAACATTTTCTGGTGGGGCGCGAATTCTCACAAGGATGGATGGAGAGGAGTTACCGTTACCAGTCAATTCTGATGTGGTCAAAAAATTTTATGCATGATGATTCCTTGTAGGAGGTGCTACTAGGAGATATTGACATTGTCTCCAAATTTTGTTGTATTCCACTTTGTTTTCATTGAATAAACACCATTTGGTTTTCTCCATAAATTTGAAACAGTGGATGTCACACTGAGATCGTAAAGAGAATAATAAAGAGATAGAAAAAGGAGTAAAAGCATATGCATACCAACGAGGCATCATGGGTGCATTCACTAAGAGCAGACTCGCTTTTGGAGGGTGTCGTGGAAGTAAAAATTAATAAATAATAAGGAAAAAAAACAAAAGCTTCATATGAATTTTATCCATGCGTCCATGCATTCATGCATCCTCACCACATTACATCATTTGTCTATAAATTGAATCTCACCAATGCTAAGCATTCAAGCAGTGTTTACTAACACATCAAAATCGAACTTCGGGTTCTCCTTTCGAACAACGACCCTCTCCTTGGGAATTGTCAAATCTAGTTTGTTGCATCGAGATCCTCTCCATAGGAATGGTTATCGATTCCTAGACCCTCTCCTTAGGATTGGTCGAATCATTTGTCAAATTGAAACTTTCTCCTCATGAATGGTCAAATCCATTATTTCAAAGAGAAGAAGTTTGTAGTATCGAGACCTTCTACTTAGTAATGGTCACTGAATCCTTTCAGATATAGACCATCTCCAATGGAATGGTCATTGATATCCTTATTTTTACATCAAGGCCCTCTACAAGGCAATGGTCATTGGTTTCTTTGTCACATCAAGACCCTCTCCAATGGAATGGTCATTGATTTCTTTCTTTACATCAAGGCCCTCTACAAGGCAATGATCATTGATTTCTTTGTCACATCAAGACCCTCTCCAATGGAACGGTCATTGATTTCTTTCTTTACATCAATGCCTTCTGCAAGACAATGATCATTGATTTTTGTGTCACATGAAGACCTTCTCCTTTAGAATGGCCATTGATTTCCTTATGCAAATTCACCTTGTTACGTATAAGCCCTTTCCGTGAGATTGGCCAAATCTTTTTTTTCTTTGAACTGGGACCCTCTCCTTAGGAATGGTCGAGTCTATTTTCTTCTTTGGATCACGACCCTCTTCTTTGAATTGGTCACTGTATATGCTTGATTTGTTTTTTTTTCTCTTTTTCTTTGAATCCCAAACTAAATTAGTGTTTTTATCTTTACTCATCTTTTACTTTGATAACCTATGAAAGTTAAAATTTCATACTATCAAGTAAAATCTAAGTAAAGAGAGGCAATTGTCAACACTCAATTTCGTCCGGGTAATAATGATAAAAATAATAACAGAAACAAGTTAATTAAAAGTTGAATTGAGAAAAATAAATAAATAATTAATAAAATAAAAAGGTAAAAAATATGTTTTAGTTTGAGAAAGAATAAATATCTATGATTATTTTATTTTATTTATTATTATTATTATTATCATTTTTTTTATTTTTTTTAATTTAATTTATTTTTTTTTGTTTTATTTTATTTATTTATGCTTTTATTTATTTTATTTTATTTTTGTTATTATATTATTTTTCTTTCTTTTTATTATAGTTCCATTTTGTTTTATGTCTCTAATTCTAGTTTAATAAAAAAAAAAGAAGAAAAAAAAAACAAAACAAAAGGAAAGGAAAAAACAACAAAAAAGGAGAAGGAAAAAGTTAAAATAGAGAAGTAGAAAAGCTAGAGGTTATGCCTTTTTAGAACAGATTTATGCCTTTTGAGAGCAGACCTATATCTTTTTAGAGCAAACATATATCTTTTTAGAGCAAACATATATCTTTTTAGCATTGGCTAGTTGAAAAATGTTCAGAGGTGCATAAGCTATGCCGTCATTGTTTTTGTATTGGGAATTTCGTGTAGTAGCTAGCTGGCCTTGGTCATGATGGTTGAAGGAGCAAAAAGCAACATTTGCTCTCAACCTTATCTCACATCTCAAGATTGGAAGGGGCAGAGAAAAAGTGAACAAAAAAAATGAGAGAATTACATAATAAAAAGGGGAAGATTCATGAAAAAAGGGGATGTTTTCATTACGACGGAGAAGAGAAGGCACCAGAGTCAAAACTGAAAACGAAAGCAAAGTTGTTAATGCATTGAGTTTTATCTTCAAGGTAAGTGTTCTTAACTTCTTCTTAGCTTATGTTACTATGACTTGATACTGATGTTTATGAATGTATGAATTGGAGATGAATTGAGTTGAGCATAGTTAAGTCTGTTGTTTATTCCCGTCCACGCACCTGCGTAAAAATGAGAAAGAACAAAACACGAGTTTTTTCTTATTTCTCCATTATCGAATAACATCTACCATACAACACCCGCATAAAAAAAATCATCCCATCCCTTTTTCCATTATCAATCTTTGTATAGGCACCCATTACCAGCCACTACCAACATCAAACAACCCTCCATTCACGCTCTCTTCCACCATCATTTCACTGTCTCTGAAATGACAATCCCATTATATCATCTCCATTAGCACCATGGCCATTTCCATTCCTTCCATTCCTCCAATCACTTACCTTTTCTTGCGCCGATAGAGGCCACCACCTTCACACACTGAGAAACTCATTCCAACAAAATTCGAGAGAAGAATGGCAAAAATAATTGCCACTGCGATGCCGCCGGCAAGTCGAAGCTTTGAACGGTGAAGTGTGGTCGCATGACAGTTGCGGACCCAGTCGCAGTGGCTGGCACAATAGGGGCGAGTCGCAAGGTCTATGGTGCCTTTCTCTCTAGCGGAAGTAGAGAGTCAGAGATCGGAAATGAATGGATGAGCAGTGTGGCCCGGCGACGGTGGCTCTGGCCGAGAGGAGGTGTATGACGGCTAGAATTGACGCTTGAGTGGGTGCCGTCATGGGAGTCGTGGTTATGGCACGGTCTCGAAATCCCTAGAGAAACGAAGGAGGAGACACTGTCAACGCTGGTGTAGGAGCGATTCCCGCGGAGTGGAGCGAAGGGCGATGGCGTTGCCAGTGAGGCCTCCAACAGTGGCCAATGTCGTTGGTGGTGGCTCTGATTGGTGCGTGGTCGGGACTGGAGCTGTGTTCGTTGATCAGAAAGATAGGTGAAAGGGAGAAGATGAATGGAGAGCTCTTAGGGTTTTGGTCTTCAAAAAATAAGGAGTTTGGTCTGGGACAGGTCTTTACTTCGCGCACCCCCTTTTTTCTTTACCTCGCACCCTTATTTTAATTTTATGCTGCAAGCACCCCTTGATGTTTACTAACCTCGCACCCCTGCCACACTTGTTTCATGTTTTACTTCGCACACCCCTTTTTCTTTATCTCGCACCCCTGTTTTAATTTTATGTTACAAGCACCCCCTGATGTTTACTAACCTCGCACCCCTGCCACACTTGTTTCATGTTTTACTTTGCGCACCCCTTTTTCTTTATCTCGCACTCCTGTTTTAATTTTATGTTGCGAGTACCCCCTTATGTTTACTAACCTCGCACCTCTGCCACACTTGTTTCATGTTTTACTTCGTGTACCATCATAATTATTAATCTCGCACCCCGTGTTTTTTGTTGGTCTTATTTTGGGTCTGATTGTGTTTGCTGCCTGCACCCCATTTTTCACAATTTACACCCTTCTTGTATTTTTACTCTATTTTCTTATTTTTACTCATTAAAACCCACTGTGTTTTATGCCTACACCCTTCATGCATTTTTTTTTATTTTTTTTACGTTCATTTTATCTTTGTCCCATCTTTTGTACACATGTTTCTTTTTTAAAAAAACTATATTTGGAAATTATAAAAAATTACAAAAAATAGAAAAAAAAATCTAAAAATAAAAAATGTTCTCTTTCACTTTATTGTGTTTGTCTGGTCGCCCTCACCGTGTCACACTTATTTTCAAAAATACCAAAAATAATTTTTTTTCTTTTTTTCTCTTTTAGTATTTGTCCGATCGCTCGCGTTGTGTGACACCCTTATTTTCAAATAGTTCAAAAACACAAAGAAAAACATAAAATTTTCAAAATACAAAAACATCAACATTTTGAAGTAAAAAGTCTTTTTAAGAACTACGTGATTCTTGATTCTCCCCTGTGAGATACGTAGGATCAAGGCCAGTCCTTGTCAGGTTCACCTCCAAAAAATTAAATCATTTACCAAATAGTTTTTTTTAAATATCTTTTAAAGAACTATGTAACCTTAATTTATCATTTTAGATGAGAATACATAGTACCAAGGTCAATCCTTGTCGGGCCCAAAAATAAAAAAAAAATATATTTGTTTCTTTTTAGAATTATTTGGCTCATTATTTTTGGGGAAAATTAATGTTTTGAAAACCACATCGACTTTGCATATTTAATTAAGTATACTACCCTTAGGCGGGCGCTATAGGGTGCTAACACCTCCTCTACATGTAACTGATTCTCAGACCCAAAAATTTGATTTTCCGCAGACTTGCTTTACTTTTATGGTTTTCCATTGTTTTCCAGAAATAACTATGGTGACGACTCCAAATATCTTTTCAAACACGTTTTCTTTTTGGTTCATCGTCCTGTCGCGATTTCGATTGCGACAAATTGAAATCAAGAACAATAAATAGATGAAGATGCCTAAAAGTATTTGAAGGAATGCATAAAAAATGACGAAATAAGTACAAACTTAAATTAAGTTAAAAATTTATTAAAACCCAATGATGAGAAAAAATGAATGCGTGAAACTAAAGTTGAAAATGTTAACCAAAAAGTGAGTGTAATATTAAATAAAATAAAAAGAAAACAAATAAATTAGATGGTAATTCTAGAACAATTGCAATGTATTAAAGATGATGGTGAATGACGTGAGTATAAAAGTGATGTATGCTTAAATATGTAAAATAAAATTATGGATGCAATTGTGAAAAATAAAATAAAATGAAGTACTAAGTTTAAATAAAATGGCTAAATAGGTAGCTAAAAGAAATTAGACTCATGGATGAGTAAAGCAACTTGGATAATATAAAACTAGAAGATTAAATAGAAAATAAAAATACATTAACAAGAAAACTATCTGAGAAGTTGTAGAGTCTTCTTCCTATTTGACTCAAACTAACAATACAATTCAAAATTATAAGAAAATAATGGAGAAAGAAGGGAGACTTTTTGTCCTAATTCGGTGTACTATGCTTTGTTCCCAAATCTCCAAGATTAACCAAGATCATTGTTACAAAAACAAATCTTGGAATTAATTACAATGAAATAAAACTAATTGGACCAATTAAGCTTTTTGCTAATTTGAATGATCCACAAAATATATTGCATTTAATTCTTGAAATCAAAACTTGGAATTAATGAAATAAAATTGAATGGAGCAATTCAAACTTTTCCAAATTTGAATGGTCCACAGAATATATTGCATTTAATTCTTGAAATTTTGATGGCCTTTAATTTAGCAAAATTGACTTCTAGGAATTAATTTGATTGATTCACAATCTTCATAAGTTGTGTCCTTGAGTTGCTAGCCCTCCTCATCTCTAATGGACTGCACAAGATTGGACCTTGATTTCCATCAATTTGGCCCACGTTAAATAATCTTGGATTACCATTCTCCTAAAAATATATGCAATGTGGATGGATGCAAGTATAGAAAGGATTTAAAGAATAATTCTAATGTATTATTTCAAAGAATAGGGTACCATATATATATATAT
>Ga0099823_1006045_pt1 | contig 12178 bp, 8 predicted proteins | sample CowpearedBW_FD_76831 | JGI IMG/M metagenome (GOLD analysis project Ga0099823, IMG submission 76831) | Root nodule microbial communities of legume samples collected from California, USA - Cow pea red BW | ecosystem: Host-associated > Plants > Roots > Nodule | place: USA: California | collected... | reverse complement strand
TTCCCTCCACGTTCACTCGGACCAACGGTATTAAAGTTCGCCCCTGTGGCGCAGGTCTTATCCTTCGCACCCCCGGAACCCGCTAAACTAAAAACTGATCGCTCCAACTTCAACTTTGGCTACTACCACCCTGTTGTCACTAAACTTTCTCTGAGGTACTCTTTTTCACTCTCATAAACTCATACAAATTATTCATATGCTTCTGCTTCTCTTTATTCTTCGCTCCGCAATTTTCGTTTTCACTATCAAAGTTTTCGCTCCTCAAAACCCTAATACCATCCACATAGTTGACTTCGTTTGAATTTCCCCGTTCTTATACTCTGATTTCGCTGCTAAAACTCTTCATACCCTGATTTTGCCCTAGATTGTTCATAGTAGCAGCGTGTTTTCTGGTTTGGAAGCCAAATTGTATTGATTTTTGAATTTCCATTTGTGGAGGATTCGGTCATTTCATCTGACTGTGAGAGCTGCAGTAACTTCATACGAATACGCTTAATTGTATTATCTTTTAATGCTATCGTGATTTATATAGTACCTTGTCTTCTGTTTTATAAAAAAACCGTTGCTGTGACTCGAGGAAGTGTGTACAATACTGTGGTGTGTTTGTAATGTGCTTGCGCTTATGGAATTTTTTCATTTGCTTTTGTAGTTTCGGTAAAGGTACGGTTATGACACTTTGAACATGTACATCAAGCAGGTAATTTGATTTTGGAGTTTGTTTATTTAATTTTTGTTACTTTTCACGGTGAGCTAAACTATTAGATTTGACTAGATTCTGTTTTGTATTATGATTCATAAACACTTCCTCTATCATAGACACCACATATTATGTTGATATTTTAATTTTGGAGTTTTCTCTTTGGAAATGGTTTTTTGATGTATTTGCTCGTTTGTGCTTTTAGGTTGTGATCGAAGGTTTTAAGAGTTATCGAGAGCAAATTTCCACAGAGCCTTTCAGCTCTAAAGTGAACTGTGTTGGTAATAATTTTAATGACAATTTTTTAGATCCTATCTTCTATTGATTCTGGAAACTCTTCGACATGTATGATGTGGGCATTTCATTCATAACATGTTATGATGACTGCGAAATGCAACTTTTATTTGAATTCAGACATATTTCCTTAGACTACGTAATAAGGTAGATATAATAGTAGTTAATATTTATCATCAAAATTTGTAAATTATTCATTGTTGCAAATATACATATAATAGTACTTATTAGTTGATATCTAAGAAAGAAGGTTATTCGTCAATATTGTCATGAAAGACTCTACCCATAAAAAAGTGTGAGGGATATGTAAGAAGAAGAATTTTGTGATCCGGTAGTACTTGATTATTAGCTGATACGTTCTCACACCAAGGTAAAGGGTGCATGCGGTATTTTTGGCATAACTGCATTATTTACTCTCTTCACTACCTTCATTTTCATTACTTAGTTTTTTCCACTCTTACACATCATTCCTTTTTCTTAAATTACATTTTAAAGATGAACATCATCTTTTCTTTTAGTTCAAATGATGAACGCATCTAAATTGTATTTATTTTTAATTTAATATATCTGGTATTATTTATTTTTGCAGTTGGTGCTAATGGATCTGGGAAGACTAACTTTTTTCATGGTAAAAAAGACCACCTTTTCTTCTGTGTACAATTTTGAAGTAACTACAGCCAAATCTCCGATCTTCACTTTGCTACACCTTTTTTTTTTCTTTTGTAGCCATCCGTTTTGTATTAAGTGATCTTTTTCAAAACCTACGTGGTGAAGATCGACAGGCACTACTCCATGTATGTCACACTTCATCCATTTATTTATACTTGTAGTTGTCGCCTATATATAATCAACTATAGATTTTGAATATGCTTAAATAAATTATTCTTTGTGCACAGGAAGGAGCTGGACACCAAGTTTTATCTGCTTTTGTGGAGATTGTCTTTGATAATTCAGACAACCGCATCCCGGTAATATGTTGAGGATAATAACTTGTTTTTCTAGTGATCAATATCATGGTTTCATATTTATTTGATGGTGCATATTTTGTGCTAGCTCAGGAGTAATACAGTTAATGACGTGTTTTGCAGTGTTTTTGTTTCATAGAGCTTCTACACCACAATTTCAATTAAATAACCTTTTCAGCTTAAACTGTAAAATTTTGTTAATGGTATTGATGTAATAATTGCATTGCTTTGAACTGATTCTCTTTACTTTCTTTGTCAGACCAAATGTCATTTATTTTTTGTGGGAATAGTGATTTTTGCTTGATAAAATATACTCTACCTTAGCTTCTATCTGTGTTGGTGAATAGGTTGACAAGGAGGAAGTGCGATTGCGGCGGACTATTGGTTTGAAAAAGGATGAGTATTTTCTTGATGGAAAACACATAACGTGAGTTAAATAGAAGTACATTTCAAATATAGTTTGCTTTTATTTTTCACTATTGAGAAAAACTACATATTTTATCATATGTGATTTGGAATATGAGTATTTACCCTGATTCTAAGCATTATGTACTATCTGCAGGAAAACTGAAGTGATGAACTTGCTGGAGAGTGCTGGGTTCTCCCGTTCAAATCCTTATTATGTTGTACAACAAGGAAAGGTATTGACTCTTGGTGGCAGTGCTTGAATTTGGTTTGGGGTTTATTGTTGTTATATTCATACACTTTGAAGTTGATTTCTAAACTTGTTCCATTATATATTGCATAGATAGCATCATTAACCTTGATGAAAGACTCTGAAAGACTGGACTTGCTGAAGGAAATTGGTGGTACTAGAGTTTATGAGGAGAGGCGCCGTGAAAGTTTGAAAATAATGCAGGAAACTGGTAAGTTTATGATTTTTTTTTTTTTAAGTTCATGATTTATCTAGTCTTTCCTATTTATTTATCATTCAGTTTTTGAGTTCATGATTTGTAATCTACTTTTAATAATAAGGTTATTCTTCTAAAATTACCACATGGCACTTTCTCATAATTTTCTTTTCTAAATTCTGGAGTTAAGAAATGGATTATGATTTTTAATGAAATATCACATTCTTACACACACAATAAAGAACAATGAATATACACATTAACATAATGTCCATTTAGTACTTTCTTTACTTACCTGTAGATTTATACTTGCCAGACCTGACAATTTTTTACAAGTTTATCATAAAACTGAATTGTTGTGTATATATATGATAAGTATCAGCGTTAGTACACTAGTGGAAACACATGCACTATACCCATGCATGTCCACTCTTTTCTTACTATAGCAAAAGCTTTATTAAACTATAAAATGATTTTTAATTATTGAAAAAAATATTAATAAACTATAAAATAAATTTCACAAAAGGGTAAGTATAAAAATAAATTATTCTTATAATTTTATTATAGGTAATCCTTTTATTGTGTAAATGGTTTTTTTATTATGAGTAATTATTTGACTTCAAAAAAGTAGTTACTAAAAGGTTAAAACTGAAAAAAATGTGTACACAAAAAAGGAGAATCCCCTTTATTAATGGTATAGATACACATTCTTGAAAGTTTCGATAGAAGAATTTGAAAATTTATTTTATTATACTTGATTTTTATATTCATAATGCATTTGAATTTTATTGTTACTAGTTATTGACAAAAGGAACACATTGAGAACTTGTTTGATACAAATAATTAATAACTTTCTATAAATAAATAATAAAAAAATTATATATATATGTATGTATTATTTTCTATTTTATGTGATTTTATTTATTGTGAAAATATGATGATTAAATATATTTTTTATTCTACATTGTCTTGAAGTTATGTTATAATAAAAGGTTTAATTATATAGAATCAATCATTCTAAACTTTTAAAGCTTAATTGTACGGATGATTCCCACTATATGTTAATCTCTTTCCTATTTGTTATTTTTTCTCCACCATATTTTTTTTTTTAGCTTTTTTACATCCGTGTTGAATTTTGTATTGTGACATAAAAGTATTATTAGAGGTAAAGTAGGAAAACAATTTATGTACACAAAATGGGGGATCCCCGTCATATATTATTATAGATTATAGACAAATGTGGGAATCCCCATTATATATTGTCATAGATTATATTGTTTTTATGTAATTTTGATGTATATGGTAAATTATTTATTCAATGCAATAAGATTATTTTTTTGAAACAACTCAGAAGTAGTGAAGGTTAATTAAACTATTAGTTGCATTTGAATGTATTCAAAATTTTCTAACTTTGAGTTTAAAACTGATTGTTGTTATAATGTTAAAAAATTATGATGTATCAAATGGATTGTAAAATAAAATTTTGTTAATTTATTTGAATTAAATTGATAAATTGATTACTATTAATGAATAAATATATTAATTGGTTTTAAGTATCTTGTTGGGATGAGATTAAAAAGAGATTTTATTAGCCTTCAAATTCTTACCTTTAATTTTCTTTCTACGAAATTCAATTTAAATTAAGTTTGATTAGATTAATACTTTTTTTTTTACTTGTGAAAAGAATTCTTTGGTTTAGGGTAGGTAAACATAATTTATTTTTTAATCAATCATTTCGTTTGTATGTGTATATGTATGCAGGTATGTTTGTGTGTAATTGATGTAATATGAAAAATATAGTAAATTATAAATTAACTTTTTAAACTTAATACTTAAACATTTTTAGGAATGAAACGTTAATTTTCTATTTGCTTGATAATTATATATGTGAAAAAGAAATAACTAATGCGTCAAGATCAATAAAAGTGGCTAGGTTAGTTTTGTAATTAATGATAGCATAAATTCAATTTTTATTCTAAGTATACCCTTATTGTTAAATGTTTGAAATAGTGAGTGCCCTACTTTTTATATAGAATAAGTGAATTCCTAGTAAATCGACTTTACAATAAATTATGGGCATAAAAGAGATTTAATAGCAAGTAGGTTTGAAAATGAGTCATTGTTTCTTGTACATAGGGCCAGAGGTAGTATTAATTTAATCCTCTAAGTATTGCTATTAAGTTCTTCCAATAAAGAATTAAAAAGTGTATAAAATATTATTTTGATTTGTAATAATTAGATAAAAGAACTATTTTTATTATGTGAGATACATTTTATATTGTAAATTTATAACTGAATAAGTTAGTATCAAGTTTTTAAGATTCCAAACTCATTTTAGTATTTTATGATAATCTATATATATATATATATATTAAAAGTAAAAAAAATTGACTTAATATCATCATTGTTTGTAAATAATGGATAATATGAAAATAAAGTATTACATTATAGTGTTTATTACAACATATAGTGTTTATTATTCCTGTTATTCTCATGCATTTTTCTGTTATACAGGTAACAAAAGAAAGCAAATAATCCAAGTTGTACAGTATTTAGATGAAAGGCTGAAGGAACTAGATGAGGAAAAGGAGGAACTTAGAAAATATCAACAGCTTGACAAACAAAGAAAATCATTAGAATATGCTATTTTTAGCAAAGAAGTTCAAGATGCTCAGCAGAAACTTACAGAGGTTTTGGGTTAAATCTTATCTCATAATTATTTGCACAATTTCTTACTGTTGGACTTATTGGTTTTTTATTTTTGGTGATTATTCTTTTGGTTTGGTTCTTCAAAATCACAAGTATATAACTAAAGATAAGACAATGAAAGTTTAAATAAATTTTTATGGATCTGTCATTTTATGTTTTCATGAGCGTTCATCTCTGCAATCATTGCTTGTTGCCGAGGATAGGAAAGAACAAAAGGAAGGTGCCAACCTTTGATAACTAAAAATTATAAATAGGATGTGAATTATTAATAGAAAGAGTACCTTTTCAATGGGCAACGGGCCAGGTTGAATCACCATCACTAGGAGCCATGGTATTGACCAATGATTGAGAAGAACTTTAGGAAGATGATTCATTTTGGAGCATTGGACTGGTCATTTGGGTTCTGTATTGGTAGGTAATGAGAGGAGGTGATGATGGTTTAGAAGGATTTTGATTAGGACTGGGATTGTCAGAAGCACTAGGAATAATGGACTCATCTAATGGCATAGGGAGGACATGCTAGGTTGAATGGACATCTTGAAGAGATGAAGAGAAGTAAGAAGTCTGTTTAAAAATTGTGACATTAGCAGACACAATACTTCTTGGTTTTAGGAGAGTAATACCGATACCCTTTTTGAAGCTTAGAATAGCCTAAGAAGACACATTTAAAAACACGAGCATAGAGTTTATCTAATAGTAGAGACAAATCATGAACAAAACATTCTTATGATCAATCATAATATTGAGTGTCAAATATTTATTGTTCAGACATTTTTAATCCCTTTTCTGTTATTCTGATTTCTATAATTCAATGATTGTCACCTTGTTTTAGATAGAAGATGTTCGGGCCAAGGTTTCTGAAACATCAGCAAAAAAGTATAATGATGTTCTTGATGCCCATGAGAAATCCAAAGATTTAGAGAATACATTAAAAGATGTATCAAAAGAACTTCAAAACTTTAACAAAGAAAAAGAAGCTATTGAAAAGCGACGAACAGTGGCGCTAAAGAAGCACACAGAGCTTGAGCTTGATGTCAAAGACTTGCAAGAGAAGATCTCTGGAAACATCCGAGCGAAGGTACTAATTTGAAGAAGACCTTTTGTGAGTTGTTTTTGATGGGATTGTTTTGTACACGGCTCATTTTTTACCTACATGCTTTCAGGAAGATGCTGCAAGACAACTGGAGATACTTGAGAAAGAAATTCAAGATTCAACCATTGAACTGGGCAAAATCATTCCCTTACACGAGGATCAAATTCAGAAAGAAAAAGACATTGCCATGCAGTATGTTTATGGTTGTACTTGTCTTTTATATGCTTGAATCAGCTTACTGTATCTAATCTAACTCTCCTAGTTTATGTTCTCTGACTCATTGACATGGTAGTTATGTATTTTAGTGCACTCTATTATACTGGATTAATCTTATCTTTTTTAATGTCTCATTTAGGGATAATCTTGGATTAGGTAGGATATAGGATAGTAAAATATATCTTTTAATCTTTAACATGCTTGTACTGCTTTCAACAAAAGAAATATAATATTGAAATTCATTTGAAGATGGGACAGGGGAAGGTCCTCATAACTGAACTTAAATTCTAATGGTGAAGTGTATTTAGTTGTAGATAAAGGAGAGTGTAACCTGTGCGATTTGCCAATACAGGAAGCAGAACAAAAGTAACTAATGTCTTTCTTTGTTGTGGGTTTAGTTATAATTACAGAAATAATGACCATATCTTTATAATTGCAGAAATAAAGAACATGTATGTAACATTTATTTGCTTTTATTCTACTATCATGTCTATATTATTTGAGGAAACCAAATCTGCTCTATTTATTGTATTGATTTTAGTTTCCCAACATAAATAAATGACCAGTGCTATCATAGCTCAAGGTTTCAGTTCAATGCTTCTTTTTATCTTATATTTTAACGTGGTATCTAGAGCCTCTTGTAAATTGTGCTTGCTCAGTGGGCCCACTGTTTTTGGAGGAATTTTTTAGTAAACCCTTCTGTTCCATTCTAGGTTTTGCCACTGTTCTTGACGGCAGTATTTTTTGTCTCCGATGACATTTTTTTCTCTCTGGCGAAGAACGTATTGTTGGGATTGCGTTGTGCTAATCTACGCCACTGGACAAATCACAGCTTAAGAAAGCCACCCACATCCCCTCATATTCACACGCACAGTTGCATAGCTGCATGCCTCTTGCTGGAATGTGCCAGTGAATGCAGCAGTGACTGAGTACCAACCACCAGTGCATATCTCATCCAGGTTGCCTCGTCGTCCCCTGTACCCCTGCAGTTTCTGCTCCGTCAGAGCTGATTTGGTGTTTTGATCTTAGTTTTCTCTTGCCCTCAACTTTAGTATTTTTTTAGGTTCTGAAAAATGGCTTCCAGCAGTAACCCTGCATCCCTAACAAATTCCCCCATCTTCTCTAATTGCCATGCTACTATTGAGAAGAAGGAAAAGTCCTATCTTCGGCCGCTGTTTGCCGTCATTGTGTTCCTCAAAGTTAAGGTTTGGTGTGCTTGGAGGAGTGCGACCCCCCTTGTAGTTGTGTGACTAAAAGGTTCACGATGTGCTGTCATCTGTCAACCCCACACCAGATACTGTGTTGCATGCTCAACCTTCCCAGTACAAAATCAGATCGGACCACTGTTCAATGTCTTTTGGGCACATTTCTTACCCTTTTTTATTTTATTTTTTTCTGGTTCGACACACTTAGATAGCTGGCCAAGGCTCTCTCTTCACGGCATAGGGTTTTTACCTCTATACTCATTAATGTTTGTGGCACTGTCTCTGGAATGACTTCTATTATTTCTGCTTCTTACTTTTCATCTACTCTTACCATTACCAAAACAAAACTCAACTGGAAGAACCACTTATCTTGGTTTGCTTCTGTGGAGCTATGGTTCCATGTCCTTCTTCATCAATTTTTTCACATGATTCAACATTAGATTGGCCTATTACACTTAGGAAAGGTATTCAGCCCACTTGTAATTCGTATCTTGTAATTTCTTGAGTTATCGTTGTCTATTTGCCATCTATTGTTTCTTTTTTTTTTTTGGTTTTGCTACCACTATTCCTGATTTTAATCATGAGGCACTTGATCATATTGGATGCCTGCACATATTAATTATTATTGAAGGGTATATTGTCTCTTGGAAGGAGAGTGTTGTAGATTGCAGTTCTGTATGCAGCTGTGTACTTTTGTGCATCTTTGCTTTTGAAAAAAATCAAGAATTTTATCCTTAACATGATATAAATGAATGCTCACAAAAAAGCTTGTGAGAGAAGGGAACTGTAAAGTGAAGACTGAAGCCATGATAAGAGTATTTTCTCTTGTTGTTAGGCTTTGTACTCTGGACTACTTTTGCAATGTTGCAGTTGGCTTCACTCTGAAATCACAAAGGAATCTTAGTCACTTAGAAATGTTGATTCAACATTCTTGAAGGCTTTGTGCCTTGATTATAAGTTCTACGTGTTGTTGCCAAAGTCATTAAGTTTCTTTGAGATCGAGTGTGAGAGACATTTTGTGAGGAAGAAGATAGAGTAGAGTATTCTGCCATCAGGATACTGGTGCCCAACTGTGTCAAAGTTTACAAAGAGTATTTCATTCTTTTAGCGTTCTGTTACAAGTTAAAACAGAGATTATATAACTCGATGTCGCTTGTCAGCTAGCTAGGGTGAACTAACTTGACTTAAGTTCCTTTGAGATCGAGTACGAGAGCCAGTGTTTGAGGAACAAGATGGGGTACAGTATTCTACCTTCAGGATATTGATACCCAACTGTGTCAAAGTTTACAAAGAGATTTAGAGACAGAATTTTGAAAGAAGAAAAAGTGTATTTCATTTCTCAGCATTCTGTTACAAGTTAGAACAGAGATAATATAACTCGATGTTACTTGCCGGCTAGCTAGGGCAAACTAACTTGACACAACCCAGTTAATATTCCCATTCTACAATTCTTTAATATATGTTACATGTTTATGTCTAGTAGATGTTTTGGCACATATTTCGATCATTTGTTGAGGATATTCAACAGATCTAATCAGTATTTGTCTCAAATAAATGAATTGTTAGAATAATGGAGCGTGAAAAGAAACTCAGTATACTCTATCAAAAGCAAGGTCGAGCTACCCAGTTTTCAAGTAAAGCGGCTCGTGATAAGTGGCTTCAAAAGGAGATTGATGATCTTGAACGGGTGCATTCTTCAAATAAGGGGCAGGCAAGTATTCATTTATCTATGTGAGCTATAATTAATTTTTTCCTGAACACTCTTTTAACAGATTCATGACATGAAGATGTCTGTTTTTATTTAATCTTGATTTCTACTAATTTTAAGTGTGATAACAATTATTTTCCTACTCTGTTGTATATGCTTGTTTTAATGTTTTTTCTGCTTAACAGATTGAGTGCATGTCTATTTGGGAGAATAATTACCTACATTTTCCAACTTCTTTAGATAGCTTTTGATAACAAGGTGATTATATCTTGTGAATGATCGTATTTAAGATGCAGTGTGTTATTAAGGAATAAAAAAGAAATCATGAGAGGCTCTGATAAAGGTGAGAATATTGAGGGCCATAATAGGCATATACAAAATGTCCATGAGAGAAGGAAGTGGAAACCCATAATGTGGGGACCACGAGATCTTTCCAATGATTGAGTGAAACGGTTCTGCCTTGCTGGCAGAGAGCGAGAGAGTGAGGGAGCGAGAGAGTGAGTGGGAGGCAAGGTCTGAGAGTGTCAGACCTTTTTTTTATTGTGTGGGGCAGCCATACGTGAGAGAGGGGGAATATTTTGTTGAGGAATTTGAGGCTGGGCTGGGAAGGCAATTGGATTGTCTCCCTCAGTTTTCTTTAGAAATCCAACTCCTAATAAAATTCTTCCCTATTATTCTTTTCTGAGTGTTATTATTGTTCTCTGGTTTCGTGTCTCTATTAGGCTCCCCATCCAAGAAACATTGTTTGGCTACGAACGTTGTAAAAATTGAGAGTTCAAGTAATCTCTTTGAGGTTCCATAAGCACAACTTATATATTCGGAAGATTTAATGTTAAAAAGGGTTACAATACCAATAAATAGCATAATAATTCTGCATTTTAATTCCATAATAAAGCTAAATAGAAAACTATAATATCCATTATTACATTCAGAAATTGAGAGATCAAAATCTATTTAGTTTATTATATATTTTAAATTTTTACATAATATATTATGCTTTTAGTAGTTTATTATTACATAATTATTATATTATATGCTGTTTTAAATATTTTAATACTATTATATTTATTATGCTTTTTTTTTAATTTGTTATGCAGTTGCTCGTTAACATGTTAAAGATTCATCCATGTTTTTTTTTTGGTTCAACAAATCCCACCAAGAAATGTTGGACTTAAATAGGATACACACAACCCTAAACCCTAACTAGGACTTGACACACTAGTTTGCCACCACTATTCTGTTAGCTAGTGCTGCAGTAGAAACATTCCCTAACAGAAAAAGACTGTTCCAAGTGTTTGGTCTAGGTTCGATGTGAAAAGGTTTATAGTGGCCATGAAATATGCTTTCGGAGCGTGATTTTGCTTCAGATCATATCATGGTTTTTTAGTTTGAGAAAAAGTTACTCTTTTGAGTTCCATCAAAAAGGTGCTGAATGTCATTAGTGAAAATGTCTTGCGCATTCTCTCATAAGAAGACACATGTTTTGATGGATATGAGCATCTCTAAAACATTGGGTTCAACTGACTGCCATAAAACAACACATAGTTGGAAGTCAATCTTTTGCTGCTAAGATCTGTGTGCATCAGGAATAAAGCCGACTTCAGTTTCTAAATGGAAGTCAATCTTTTGCCACTAAGATTGGTGTGCATCAGGAATAGAGCGGACTTGAGTTTCTATGTGGTCATGGTATCCTTGACACAAGGAACCATTACTCCATGTAGGCAGACCAAGACAGATAATTTTTCCAGTTGAGTCTTGGACTTGTGATGGTAGGTGTAGTAGAAAAGAAATAAGCAAACTTATTGAAGTCATTTATGGAATTTTTCCCTTATATGTTACTCATCTTGGGGGACTCAAACTGACAATTGACTCCAACACTAGCAATATCTCAGCTGACAATTCTTACTAATAGTCATTAATTTTGTTCCTTATCACTATATCTCTTCTATGCTGTAAATAAGAAAACTTTTGTGTGTACACAACCTACAATTGCAACATAGGTCTCTAAAATTCCTGTATTGAAGTATGTAATGGTGCTCAACTTGTTAGTGTTGACATATGAATATTCTGAGTATATAACTTTGGATGTGGTCCGTGACTCTTGCCATAATTCCATTATTTATTTCTGTATTTTCAAATTTAAATCATTATTTTTATCTTCTGTTGTGTGGACAGTGTTCTTTTGAACCATGCTCCCTTGTTATAAATTGTTGTTTTGGTCTGCAGGAGCAAAAGCTTTTGGATGAAATTGATCGGCTTAAAGAAGAACTGCATGATTGTGATGAAACCATAAATAAACGTAAATCAGATATTACTGCTTTGGAATCTGTCATTGCTGAGTCATTTAAAGGGCTTAATCATTTCAAATTGGAGAGAGACAAGTTAAATCTCGAGAGGAAGTATGTAATAGTCCTCCTTCTGTCACCTTTTTTTTTTTTTT
>Ga0099823_1006030_pt1 | contig 12191 bp, 1 predicted proteins | sample CowpearedBW_FD_76831 | JGI IMG/M metagenome (GOLD analysis project Ga0099823, IMG submission 76831) | Root nodule microbial communities of legume samples collected from California, USA - Cow pea red BW | ecosystem: Host-associated > Plants > Roots > Nodule | place: USA: California | collected... | reverse complement strand
TATATATATATATAAATAAAAGGTTATATTTGATCATTTTTAATAGCTTTAATCAATGTTTTTATTTATTTTAAATTTCAAATTAATTAGTTTAGCATGATTTGCTCTCCAAAAAAATATATTATAAAATATATATTTGTTTTATTTTATCTAATCAATACAAAGTAAAAAAAATAAAATTCTCGGATAAGTACTTTGATACAATTTTTATTTTAACTCAATATTATATATTCTTCCTTTTTCTAAATTATAAAAGCAACATCACAAAGAATTTAAAAAACGAAAAGTCAGGAGAATTAAATATATATTATTAAGATTATACTTGAAACAAAATACTCAACGATTTTCTACTTTCTTCTTTGTCATAAGATAAGATTCTGAGTCCCATAAATATAAAAATTCCTATTTTATTCTATAATTATGTAAAAATAATTTTTGAAATATGTAATGTAAAAGTCATTAATTTATAAAAAAATTCAAAATCATGTTATTTTAACTTTTGTATCATGTAATTTAAAACTCCACTTCCAAATTATATAGTCTCTGATATCTTAAGTTTATTCATAATACCCCACATATACACATGTCACACAAGGTGCGATAGTAAGGAGTGAGAGCGGTAAGGGGCAATTTGATCTTTTAACCTCATGGGAGGTGCACATAAAATAATTCGGTTGCAGAAAGAAATGGCCAATGGTTCATAACTAATTGTTTCTGTAAAATATTTAAGTTCTTTGGTCCGAGAAGAGTTCTGAAACAAAAAGATTGGCCCAATCAGAAGGTGTTAAAACTGGGCCTGAAATAATTATTCAATCTTCTCTTCTCAGACCTACTCTTCTCTCTCTGGGGGTTTTCGACATCTTGTGACTGTGTTTTCCGGTGAATTAAGATCGTACCTTGCTTCCTCTCTCTCTCTCGATTCTTCTGCTCTATCTTTGCTGATTACTCTTTTGTTAGTTACAGGAAATAAAAATGGGTATTATTGAGAAGATCAAAGAAATTGAAGCCGAAATGGCTCGGACCCAGAAAAACAAAGCCACAGGTGCTCATTTAGTACCCTCTGATTTCATTCGATTAGTGGAATTCCCGAAGAGAGTGTTTTTTTTTTTTTTTTTTTTTTTTGGGTGTTTTTTTTTTTTTTTTTTTTGTCATTTTATTAACTGGGTTGGTAACATGGTGGACGATGAAATGTATCTGTCATCTATGGTCATCTATGGGAGAATTTATTTATTTTTCTTTGGTTTCTCATTAAAATTTTGTAACTATATATGGTTTTAATGTTGGATAAAATAGTAGATGGTCAATTTTAATATTGAATTGTTTTAATATAATGAACTTAAATCATATTATTCTGAAATGATTTTCAATTATTATCTAAAAATCATTAACTAAGTAATTTTTTTTTAATTTAATACAAATAAAATAATAATATATTTAATTTTTATGCGATAAATTGTTTATAGTTTAACATTATATTTTTATTGAAAGTAATTATAATTTACTTATACACTTAAAATTAGATTATTTCACAGTATACTTTTGAATGATTGTAGAATTATTTATTTTTTAGTTTGTTACAATTAAGAATTTTTATGAGAAAGAAAATAACTCTCTATCTTCATTTAAAACCAATATAAACCAATATAAAATGATAAATATAATTTTGGTTCCAAATTAATATTATAGCTAATAATAAAACTACATAAAATATCGAAAAATGTCAGATTTAAAAATAAATAAATAAAATTAAACGAATTTATACAATTTAACTCTATTACTTTTTTAGTTTTAAATTTATAATATGGAAAGAAAATAATCGTGCATATCATTTTAATATATTATTATTAACTTTATGTTTACAAATAAAATTCCAATTTATGATGCATTGAAAATTTTATCTTATTATATAAATTGTTATAATATCTAATTTAATTCATATATTATTTGTAATAAAAATAAAATATGAAAACTAAATTGTTGAAAGATAAAAATAGTATATAATTATTTATTTATATCAAACAATAAATATATCATTTAGTTAAATTTTGCAACTAAAACATCTATTTATTTTAACTTTAAATAATTTTTATCTTAATTAATTTTTTAACATTAATCAAACTTAAATTTATCAACTTTTATCCAAACAAATACTAATTTGTAATTCAGTTAAGTTACATTTATTTTTTATTTTTTACTTTACCAATCCAAAGAACAATTAGGACATTGACCCGTTCCCTTGATCTGTGAATAAATATGAAACAATATTCTATTGCATTGTAATAAACCTATGACGGTTTAAGGTCCAAACACATAAAATTTTTACTTTTTTTATTAATATATTCTTATTAAATTAATTAATATATTTCTATTAAATTAAATTATATTTTATTATGAGTGATTTTTAATTTGTACAATAAATTATTTTATTAACAGAAAAATATCTCATACTTATATTTATGTATGTTTTAAATTCTCAAAATTAAAACATATTTTAACTTCAATAATTTTATTAGTAAATAAAAATACTATTTTTAAATTTATTTTAGACTTTTTCAAATTGCCCTAATCAATTGACCCGCATTAAAGTTATTTTCTTCTGAAGCTATTGAAAACCTAGAAAGCATTAAAACCCTAAAAAGCTTAGGTGCAACGACAATAAAATGTCACCATTTCATATTGATAAGGGTGTGTTCTAGAATGACTACATTTATAAGTTTTGTCTACATGGGACTTGGGTTTGTTTTTCCCTACCTTGTAGGTTATGCTTGTCCGCAAATTTGCAATGAAGAATGTATTGAGATGAGTGGAAGTAAAGAAGCATTAGAATATGCAATTTTCTAACATAATGAACAACTCTCATTATTCAATTGTATTTTTCAATCACAGAAGATTGCCATTGTCATCTCACAATTATATTATTCTCAGTTCCCAACTTGCCGGAGGCAGTATTCAACTTTATGAACAAGTCACATTCAGGTTTAAATTTTAGGTATAAAAAATACATATAGATAACACTTTTAACACATTCTTCAATTCATCATTTGATATTTTGTTTAATACATAGTATACATTCCAAAACTCAATTCTTGATTGAGAAGAAAATGAGTTGGTTCAAGTATAAAGATTAATTTTACTTGAGAGAGTGTGAACTTTTAAAATATTTAGCATAGTAGTAACCCATGCTTACACACTTTTCTTCACGGTTGGCGCAGTAGGTTCCATATCCTACCTGCCCCCAAAATGCACATGATGCATTGATTTCATGTACTTTAATTGATTGCAAAACGAAAGACTGGGAAAGTGAAAGAGTGATGATTGATGTGTAACCAAAATGATGGGAAAGATGAAGAGAACTTCTTTTTGTGCATGTAAACATCGACAAAATAACTACCATTCAATAAGTGAATGTTTTACACATATCAATTCGTGAACAATGTACATAACTAATTCAGCCAATCGTCGTTTCTTGCCACTAGCATAGATCCGACCAGTCATATATGCTTGTCTTGAACTACTGCAGCATTTGGAATAATCTATTTGCAGAGAATCACAATGAAATTGCCTTTTTTTTTTTGGTTTTTGTTTTTTTCTTTTGGAGATCTGTACAAATACTGAACTGATATTAGCTGTCAGGAGAACAAGGCCATCATACAGCAATGATTCTTGGCCTATAAAATGCTATGATTCGTTCTTGCTCATTAATGTGGGTGTAACCGACACAACACCAATGAGGAACAACGTTGCAACTGAGTTGAAATCATAAAGATCCCCCATGGATTTTAACTCCCCAAGAGCTAACCCAGCCTGCATAACAAAACCAGAAACTCAAATGCAATCAGAGACAACTCAGATATTCATTAAGATACATTTTCTCTCTCTCTCTCTCTCTCTCTCTCTCTATTAGAATCACACCATTAATACATTTCACTCTTCTCTGTCCTCTTTTTGTATACTTGTTGTAATATTTATTGTGCAAATAACATTTCCAAATATGAAATGTTTTTGGTAGGCCACGTACCTTGACAGTGACATAAGCCGCAGGTATGAGTCCAATAACAGTTGCAAAGAGGAAGATATGATAAGGCACATCCACAATTGGTGAAGCAAAATTAATAAATGTATTGGGCAAGGTTGGAGTCAATCTCAGAAAAAGCATGTAGTTCAACAAACTCTTTCTTCTTCTAGCCACCTATGATACAAACAAGTAACTTTTTCAGTTCCATGTAAATATTGGATCAAAACCAATGTGGTGGGAAAGATGAAACATAAAACAAACCTGGGTTTGGAAGAATTTCAACTTGTCAGGCCAGAGGGATGAGAGAATTGGACGTCCAATCATTTTAGACAGGAAGTAGCATGAAGAGGCTCCTGCTGTAGCAGTGAACACGACCAGTGCCATTCCTTTAAAGACTCCAAAGAGTGCTCCAGCAAGCAATGACATGAAAACAGTCCCTGGAATCATGAAAGTCTGCATGAAAATATATACCACGCAGTACCCCACCAAGACTTGTGCAGTGTAGTCACTTGTATAGCTCTCAAGGTTATCTCTACAAAAATAAATAAAACTTTGTATTATACTCAACTTCCTGTTCTACATTCAGGATCCACCAAATTCCCTTTTCTACACAAGCACAAACATTTTTAAAACATAGGAGAAATTACATACTATCCACTCATTGGAATGAAATGCATAGTTAATAGACTATCTCAAAGCATAGAACATTCCGTCAACAACAACAATAACCATAACGTTGCACCAAGGTTCATCCTCAGTCAAATACAGTGGAACAATAAGAAAACATATTGCTTGATCTCAGTCAAAGTCCCACAGCTGAAGAGTTGGTCGGTGTTGCAAATTGCAAGTTGCAACTATTTTTTTATTTAAAGATGGAAACAAGTTTATCAGAAAATAGAAAAAAAGATTATTACAAGTTAGAACCTAGGACTAACTGCAAACTGAGCCAAAGTGTTGTCAACTGAACCCTAGGATAGCACGTGAACCTTCAATTAATATACACTCGCAACTTGCAAGATGCCAGTTTGTTGACTCAAAGCAAAAACCTCGATTAATTTATTAACAATAAGAAACCTAATATTCTCATGTACTCCATCCAAGCTGCGGGATCCCTCAAGACTCAAACACCCTTTTCAGATCTGCTTTTCAAAGGGATAGAACAGAGAAAAGGAAGAGAAAGAAAATAAATAAATTAAAATAACCTAATCCTATTTACACAGAATCCTTATAAACAGCATTCCCAAATCACGATTTTAATTAATCATCATGATTGGACCGAAATCACGGTTCCGGGTCAGATCTTTTAAACGAAATAAACCAGATTTGACAATTAGAACATTCATTTAAACATCAATGAATTTTGCGACAAACTAATCATCATTAAATTGATAAAAACCGCATCTTGTACCGCAGAGAAAACACCCAATAAGAAAACAGAGAAGAAAGGGGAATCCCAACAACGAAAACGAAGTAAAGGTTGGTCTTTTTCTTTGGTTTTGAACATTCACGTGTAAAATAACAGAAAAGGGAATGTCGGTTGGAACATTACCGAAGGAGTTTAAGGTCTTGGAGGGTGCGGGGGAGCTTCAGAAAGCTATAATCGGAATCGGGCATGGTTAGGTACACGCCGGCTAGACCCACCGCGAAAATCAAAGCCACCGTTGAAACCACCGTGGTTTCCCAAAAGCTCAACGGAAACTTGGACGGCGTTGGCACGGATTGCTCCACAACCGTCGTCTTTGCACCCTCCATCTCCTGCTCTCTTTCCTTCTCTTCTCTGCCTTATCTTGAGGAGAGAGAGAGAGAGAAAGACAAGAGTTTCACAGAGACAAAGAATATTGGTGGTTGGAGGAGTATATGTATATCAAAGGAACCAATCAACTAACTCGTATTTTTTTTTATTCATATTTTTATATGTAACAAAAAATAATTATTATCTGGTTTTATTTTAACTTACGAACAGATAGTTAACCACTTTGATCAAAATTGAATTTCCATTTGAAATATTATCAAATCCAAATTTATCCTTTTTGATCAAATTAGCTTCGTGAAAATACAAATTCAAACACTTGACAAATATATAAAACCAGTCATGTTCATTTAAGTTAAGTTTATATTTATTTGGATTTTTTAGGCTTAATCACTTTTTTTTCTAAGGTGTTTTTTTTATTTATCTCATTCTATTAAATTAATAGTAACAATATTACTATAATAACATAAAAATGTGACCAAATTAAAAATGTTATTAATCATTTTGACAAAATGCTTAAAAGATTGTTTATGAGAGGTTTTAGATAAGGGTGAAGTTTTGAAAAAGGTTTCCTATTTCAAAATAACCAACAGAATTATTGGTTAGTACGTATCTCTCCAAGAAAAAGCAATATTTAATTCATTAATCGAATAACAATGGTAACTTGTAAGTTAGATTAAAAAAATAAAAAACAAATTGTGCAGGTGCATGTGGGTCCCATAAAACAGCCCAAATATAGTTTATCCCACATGGTACTGTTTTATTTATTGTTTCATTTTTTGTTGTTGGAGTGGAACATGGTACTTGTTTCTTCATTAAAATTGTGGGGTGAAGTGTCACGCAATAAGCACGTGGGAGTGTGAACATGAAGGAGGAGAAGGCGACGTCGTATTGCAAAGCCGTTAATTATTGAATAACGTCCAATGCGGTATCAAGAATATGGCCACCCCGTTATGTTGTTTTCTGTTTTGTCGTTTCTGAGTGCACTGTTTCTTTGCTCAAACCCCCCCTTTTTTTTTCTTTCTTTCCTTTTCCTAATATTTGTTGTAGCACTTTTTCTTTTGTTTCATTTATTGTGGTCAAACTTATTTCTTCCAAAGCATATTTAATTTATAATTTTATATTATCTTCATCCATTACATTTTCTCATAAAAAAAAAGATATCACAAGCTTTCAATAAACAATTACATAAAGAGAAACAAAGAAAAGTTAGAATGAAATTTATAAACTAAAATTAACTTTTTACGCTATTATGTATTAGTATATGGAAAAGTTTGTTTTTATTTCTTTATTAAAATTATTTTTTTAAAAAAAAAATATAAGAAAATGTATTAGTTTGAGTACAAATTAATTTTAATATATGAGAAAATATATTTACTTATTTTTCTTCTTTTAAAAAAAAATCTTATCCCATGGTGACAAATAGAAATATTTGATTTTCTTTAAAGATGTGTTTATATTCATTACGTGTTGGAATATAAAATTGTATGTAAAGAATATGCTTGTTAGAAGAGTACACAATTTTAATTGGATCATTTTTCTTTGATCTTGGGGTGATTGACTTGAATTATCTCAAGAAGCAATAATTCTATTATAGAAAAATAAAAGTACTAAAGTAAAATTTTAAAAAGTATTTTACTAAAATATGCATTATATATATATATATATATATATATATATAATTTTATAGATATCATTTAAATTTAAAAATATATTATATTTTATTTGAATTTTTTAAAATATAATTAAATGACTTATTGGTCTACATAAAGTTAAATTAAACTTAAAAATGATCCTATATTCAGCATACCAGATAAACCAAATCAAATCAAAACATATTTATCAGGTGTTCCTTAAAAATAAATTAAGAAGGAACTTATACATTTAATATTATCTTTAGAATATAATTATTAAGTTTAGTTTAAATACACTGGTAACTATTTACATTGTTACATAATATAGTTTAAAATAATTGACTATAATATCCTAAAATAATTACAAACGACAATTCTGTTGTATAATAATTTATAATTAGGTAACAGTATGGTAAATTGTTTTAAGAAACTTTAAGAATTGGTAAAACAAAAGGTACTTTAAGAAAGTAAGAAATGATTTGGTTTTGCTTATCTTAGGGATATTCAACTAATAGATTGATTGGACTCAGCGAATTTTTGGTCCAGTATTTACGAGCATTAAAAAGCATGACAAACGATTTAATCAATAATAAATTTGCGTTAATGCATAATAAATTAAGCACACGTCACAGAAAAAGTAAGACATTTACGCCCTTATCTGAAACGGAATATACATAAAAGCACGCAAGAAGTTCAAAAATACCCATGAATAATAAATAGTACAACAAAAATTGTCAAATTAAAATAGGATAAATGAATAAATATTACGGTAAATATTTATTTAAGTTCCATCCATTCAAGTCAGTATCCACTTAAATCTGTATTTAGGGAGAAAAAAAAATTGGATTAATAATTTTAAGATTTTATTTAAAAAAAATGTAAAATTATTTGATTTTATATTATGATACACTTTATTATATTATATATATATATATATATATATTTCTTATTTTTTTGACATATTTTTTATATCTATTTTATATTTTTCATATTTTTGTATTTTTAAAATTTTTAACATTTATAATATTTTATACTATAATATAATTATATGATTCTTATTCTTAGTATCTTTATATTGTAATTTAACTTTTAAAATTTAAAAATTTTATAAGGTAACATTCTAATTAAATTCGTATCAAACTTTCAATATCAAATTTAAGTGAATTTTATTTTATCGAAGATGTTCATCGTCCTTTTTGGCTACAAGCTCATCTTTTCGGTTCAATTATATTTTATGAGAATAAATTATGAATAAAGAATCAGCTTACTTACTATATTATTCACTTTTGGATGGTTGTTGTGTGCAATTTGAATAAAGTTCCTCATTTAAATATAGAAAATATATTGAAACATTATCATTATTCATCAAACGTATAAAAAACCATGATTAATTCATCATACATGTAAATATTAATGAATTTGTGTCTAGTAAGATATTTTTTATAATTAAATATTAAATTTGTATATTAAATTTTGATAAATAAATTTATACATTACCATTATTTATCACATAAAAAATATTATTAATTTGTCATGTATATTTCCAAATCATGCATGCAAATATTAAAGAGCTACGCTCTATTTCAAGTTATATCATAGATAAACATGAAATGTTATTTGAAAAATTAGTGATAAATAAATTTTTTCAAAACTAACATGTACATATTAAAAGTGGGGTGAAATTCTTAGTATTAAGATAATAAAAATTATTTGTTAATAAGTAAAATGTATATATAAGTTTCATTCAACCACCGAAGGTCTCAAACTATCTTGGATATATCTTTACCATCATCAAGGATCATGTCACTTATACAAAATCACATATACATTATATAAGTTATTTATTCATTATCCATAACCCACAAATGACCATCGAAAAAGAAAATTTGTTATGCTTACACAATATCATATATCTCCTCATTAATCTCCTGTCTTTCAAAGTATATGTAATTAATCTCACATTTTATACATCGTATATCACAACATATACAAAAACATAAACACACACCACCTTTTCAACATACACAATCTATTTCACTTGAGCAATATACTTGTTTGTGTTGGGATGATGAAAATAACATGTCTTGAAAAGTCTCACATTGCCTAGGATAACTAAGGAGGTGAGTGTTAGTGACTATATAATGGGCTCTAAGTCCATAGTGTTCCTTGCCTCGAGTCAAAGGATTGAGAGTATTTTTTGTATGTTGTACAAATTTACACATAGTGATTATTTCTTATGGTTGTGGCTTTTCTCCGTATTTGGAGTTTCTACGATATATTCTATGTGTTAATCTTATTCCTCTATTAATGAGGTGAATATTTGGGATAAAGACGGTGATATTCTTAATTGATTATGTGTTTTTTCCAATAGTTACTTGAGTAATTAGTGAACAATAATCTCTTAGGCTTCGCTGCAAGCTTTGTTGCTTGAGTAACAATCAACGTTCAATCACTTATTGGAACACTCGCCAACATATTTTAAAGAATTCCCACACAACCTTATAAAGTTTAAAAGTTCACTCAACACTTAAGTTTTGTAGGCCACATGTCTCATACCGCTTCATATCAAGGCACTTTTACTTTTTTATCATCAAGCTTAAGTGTTCTTAGTCAACACCAAAATCACTCGAGCATCTTGTCCAGCGCTAGAGTGATACTTTTGAGAAGAAAAAATCATATTTGTATTGTTTTCATTCAAACTATAATTTGTGTCTTAAACTATGTAACATGTTGCTTGAGTGACCAACACCTCGCTGATTTGATGTAAGATAATTAATACAATGGTTGCACACTTTCAACAATCACACATCATAACAGAGCTAACCATTATCCTTTCATTTCTCTATACTCTATACTCTATACATACAAAAACACTTATGCAATATATTTTAGTTATTTACTCCCCTTACATAAATTAAATTGCATTTAATTCAATAATCATTTAAGAATCATATAATCCAAACCACACACTTAAGTTTCTACATCAACAACACCTTCTCTTACACCCGAAAGAGAAAAAAAATTGAAAATTTATATCTAAGATTGATTAAATACACTAAAACCAAATTTAATTAATTCAAATACTTATTTAGCTTCTAAAATTTCAGTTTGACAGAATTTTTTTGGGTCATAATTGTATTTTTGGAAAGCAGGAATACATATAAATGAATATTTTTAAACTAAAAATTTCAAAATAAATGTCAATTTTTTATTTATAAACTTCTTTTTTATTTTCTCTAAATTCTATTACTAAAATGTTATGATTTTACTGTATAAATTAGTTAACTGAATTATTTTATTATTTTATTTATTTTCATATTTTATATAGCCTGATTTAGAACATTTAAATTTTGAAAATTATATAATGTACACAAATAAGACTTAGAAAATTCAAAATTTATACCATAATATGACAAATATGGTATTGACAAAATTTGGAAAGAACTTTATACCTAATATTGTATGAACATTTTCTATTCAGGTATTTTTATTAATAATTAATGGATTATCGAATTATTTAAATGATGCAACAAATAGTAAGTTATATACCACAAGTTTTGTTTATCGCATGCTATATCAAAATTAAACCTAGTATATGTTTGATATTTTTTAAATTATGATCCAGGATTATCATGTACTTTCACATAGAATAAGTAAAGTTTGATTCATTTACAATCATTGGGTCAAGGGTAATGATAAGAATGAAAACATGTATAGTAAGATGCTCTTATGATGTCAAAGCTTGTCTGATTCAGTGGTTAAAGAAAACAACGATGCAACATAAAGTGCATTATATCTCAAAAAGAAAGAAAATTATATCACTTTGTCTTCCATGACAACTACTATTGATTTCTATGTTTTTAAACTAATCTGAAATTTTTTTTAGTGTAAAATATATTTTTGGGACCTTTATTTTATATTTTAAAAGTTGACCTTGGTCTCAAATATTTGCTGTACGTTAAAAACATTATACTCTTGATCCTTAAAATAGTTATTAATATCTCATGACATGGTGAACTAGAAAATATACTTAAATAACAAAATATATGTAAAATATATTTTTGTCTATAAATAAGCGTACTACAGATACAGAGAAAATATTTATTTAAATAAGTATATTAATTTAGTTTGAATTGTTGAATATTTAGATGACGTGAAGTAACTAGGACGATCTCTTCCTCCTCCAATTATTTACTCAAGTATATCAATCAATATTCATATTGTATGGGTTAATTATAATAACATCATTTCCAATTTTTTACATAATTAATATTAGTCACAAGAATAAGGTATCAATTCAGTGTAAAGACAAAATTGACAGAGTAACATTCCATAAGTTAGAGGAATGAAAATAGGTTATAAATTTTTAGAGTTAAATTGAATATGAATTTATAAGAGATATATGAAAAATATTTTATCTTGATTTTATTATCATGTATCAATATTGTGATATGCATTTAAAGGTGTTGTATTAAAACAGGCATGTAGAGAAATTTTGAGGCTTAGCCTATGTATGATATATTATTTTAAAAGATGATAAGAATTATTTTAAAATAAATCTATCAGAATTGAATTTAACAAAAAAAAAAAGTACATTCAGTATACTCTTTAGTTTATTTGCTCGGTTTTTTTAATATAAAGTTAAAAACATCATCTATATTTATTCCATTTAATCAATCATTTTTACTGGTTAAGAAATAAATAGAGAGTAAAAGTATTAGTTATATAAAAAATTATATAATATTTATCTTTATTTCTTACATATTGAATTTTAAAATGACATCAACTTTTT
>Ga0099823_1006029_pt1 | contig 12192 bp, 6 predicted proteins | sample CowpearedBW_FD_76831 | JGI IMG/M metagenome (GOLD analysis project Ga0099823, IMG submission 76831) | Root nodule microbial communities of legume samples collected from California, USA - Cow pea red BW | ecosystem: Host-associated > Plants > Roots > Nodule | place: USA: California | collected... | reverse complement strand
TTTTTTTTATATATATATATATATATATATATATATATATATATACATATTTTATTAGTTTTGTTTTCTTTTTATTATTATTTTCAATAAGTAAAAATTGCGTAATGATAAAATATATTTTTAATGTTTAAACTACATCATAATAAAATACGAAACATTAGTAAAAATATAAGATTTTCAAGTGTTTTATTTAAAATAAATAATACAGTTTATTAAAAGTAGGGATGTTACAACCTGAGCTTGGTTTCCACTATTATCAAAAGTTTTACAAAAGTCACACCAAGAGTACACTTTTTAACAATAGAAACACCAATATTTTTTAATCACACAAAAATCTCAACCACAACATTGTAAGAAACCCACTTACAGAACTAGAAGCGCACTAGAAACATAACCAAAGGCACAAGAACTACAAAACCTGATGGAGGCTTTCCCTAAGCAACCATACACGAGTTCTTTAAGCTCCCACCAAGCCAAAATGCCTCCAAGATCAACCAAGATCTGCAATCTACCACTTGCAGCTGTGTGATTCAAAGAGAGAGAGTTTTCTAGAGATGAATGACAATTTTTTGCACTCAAAAACTCAAAATCGTTCCTTAACTCTTTGAAAACCAGTTTATATAGTTATGTCGTAAGTGAATTCAATAGGTTGATTTGTCCATATAATCTGTTGATTTCACTTGACTTGAGTAAAATCAGTCAATTCAAAAATAATTCAACTAATTGAATACATTCATACCAAGACTTTAAGCCTATTAAAACCTATGTCATATAGCCTACATAGCAAGCCTTTAAACCTATTAAAACCATTTTCAACATATTGAAAGAGACACAATAAGACTAAAAAGATATCTAACCTATGTCATATAGCCTACGAATAAAGTACAATAATTAAACATCATAATCTTCACTTCATTTCCGTATTTAACACAATAAAAGCTTGATCATCAAAGGGATCTACATCAATCTTCATCAACCTCATGTAATCCCATGCACTTGTTTCATGCTACATGTTTCATGTTTTGTCAAATCTATGCACCAAGGTCTCTTGTTCTAAAAAAGGGTTGTTAGAGGCATTTTCCTATCTTCACAAACTTGGTGGCATGTAAGCAATTCACTTTCATTTGCCAGTCCAAGTATTCCTCAGCGTTATCCTTGCCATATAAGTAAGGCAAATCAGCCTTAGTTTCTCTATGGGTGTGTTCTCTTCTTTACCGTTTAAATGCATAAGGTTGTTGGTAATACTCCCCTACTCTCATTACCTATTGATCATAAGCTGACTCCTCACTTCTATTTCACCTTGACTAGTGATTTTCTTTCTTTTGCATTTGTTCTTCTATTAAGGGTTCTTAAACTCCAAAGTTTTAAACTTACCTTTTCTGCTTCCCTATAGGCTCTTTATATAGGACTTGATTAGGCTTGGATCTGATGTTTCTGTTGTCAAAATCTCTTAAGTATCTTTAAAATAGTCATAAGTATCATTTATCTTTATAGTGGTTATGAATATCTAAAAATATTTGGAAAGATATAATCAGTTTTAAAACTATTTGACAAATATACTTAGTTGAGAATTTCTGATATAATTAAATAAATAAATTACTTATCTTATAAATTATCACCAATTAATCTCCCAATTCAGCCCATCAATCACGTAGTCCAAATTTGCAGGAAAAAATCCAAATATTTGCATTTTAACCCCTTTAGTTTGACCAGACTTTGACCAAAGTTGATTGTTTAACCTGTTGACTTCCAAATAGGTTTGCCACATGGCAGGCTATCTCCTTATCTTAAATCATGTTTCTTTTTTGTGGTGGGCTTCGCCATTCTTGGAGTTTAATCAAAGGTGGTAGCTTCGTGATTTGGTTGGTTTCTCACGGTAGTTGGTGTGTCATGTTCACGTTTCTAGTAGCTGAAATTCAAATGAGGTTGGCATTGAAACCTGGCTTGCGATTTGGGCTCATGTGGTGGTCTAGAGATCTGGTGTGGTTCTGTTGGTTCGTTGCTCATGTTGGCGCAATGGCTCTAAATGGGTTTTTTAGTACTCTATTTTTGCTTACTTTTTCTTTCTAAAAGTTTTGTTTTAGTTTAAAGAAATATGTTTTCGTCTTTAATTAATTAGTTTTTGTGAGTGTCTAGAAAAGTAGTTTTTATAAAAATGTGTTTAAAAGGTTAATTTAAGAGTATTTTAATGCATTTAATTTGTCCTTTTTAGATCTCCCTTTCTATTAAAATTTTCTTTGCCAGGAAGTCCTTTATTTTTGTTGAATTACGTATGAACCCCTAATCCGATTTTTATCTTTGATGGGTCAACTAAAGCTTTGACTAGCCATTCTCTCATTAAACACATGTTTAATTTAAATTGTGTGAACCGTAGTGATGCTAAATCATGAAAGAGACACTTCATCACGAAGAAAAGCTCGAGCCTTTGATGTTGTAGCCCATGTTCATGAGCAAAGCTTAATGGGCATGAAACCAACCTGATGTTTTAATCTGATACGTGAGGTGCGGATAGAGGTGTTTTGAAGTCTGATGCAAGATCAAGATGGAGATGAGGTTGTGGTAGATTTGAAATGGACGAACAAGGGAAAAGTAAAGTTGATCAAGGGCGCAAGATCTCTAGTTCATTATTGCGATTCTAGTTCGAGAAGCAAGGATGAGGGTTAGGCATTTTTCGTTTGTTTTTTAGGTTTTTTCTTTTGGGGTTTGAAAGGGCAGCGATTAGGGTTTTTTGCGGAAGCCCTGGAGTGTTAGATAAGAGTAATTTTGAGAGGCTTGAGTTCATCTTCGTGTTCTTGCGAGAGAGGGGAAAAGTGTAATATAAAAGGGTTTTCTCCATATCTGATGAGCGCAAAGTAGCCTTCAGAGAGTGAAGTTTTTCCTAGTGTGTTAGATAGCTCTACTTAGTTCACCCATAAGCAAAAAGAGGTCAGGATTGGGTTGAGTGAGACTCTCTGTCACCATTTTAATTTCTAGCACTTCCTTGATCTCATGTATTCTGTTATAATTCTACGATGAAATACAATGCTTCCATTTCAGTTTTGATTTACAGTTTTCCAGTTGTGATTATTTAAGTTTTGATTACATTTCATGCTTTCTACCTTTAGATTATGAATCACTTTACATTTCTTTTACTGCTTTTTCAATGTTATTCCAATTTCAAGGTTCTGAATCAGTGTGTTGAACTTGGGTAAAATTTGCACACATCAAAGTTCCCTTTTACGGACTATATGTCCCCAAAGTGGGCACACATTATCAAAATGTTTTCTTGAGTGTAGATAAACCTTTGTTCACTCATTACATTAGATATGAATTTTTTGTTTATTCTGCTATGTTTATTCATGTTATGACACAATTTCTGCTTACTTTTCTGCTGTTGTTTGTAGTTCTATTCTGATGATTAAGCTCTTGTTTTGTGTTTAAAGTTTTGCATCTACATTGCATACATGTTTCAATTTCTTTTGGCTACATATTACTTTGAATTTCTGGTTTTCATACATTTTAGTTACACAAACTTCTTAGTCATGTCGCATTCTAGTAGTTGATTATTGTTATGAGTAATGCATTTCCATTAGAAATTTCCTTTTCATTCTAAATTCATTTTTGTCACACTTCACTATTGTTACAATTTTAGTTTCTAGTTTAGCTTTTGTAATTTATATATGTACAACATCACATTCATATTCTGATTTGGGGTGCAACATATCCTGCCACTTAGGTTTGAGCCATTTCTTTGTAGGTCTGATTTAACAATTGAATGATTTTGGAATATATGAAATATGATTGTTAGTTTCTATTGATGCATCAAGGTACAATCTTTTAGAGCAGACTATGTTTCCACTACTATAACTTTAGGCTTTCACGTTGGGTTATTGAATTAATAACATCGATAATTTTGATTAGCTCCTTTAAGACTCTAGCATGGTTTTAATTTTTGCATATGCATCTATACGCTTGCTACATAACGAAGTCAATTGAACCTATTCTTAGCTTGTTACTGCCATATGTCAATTGATTGTTGTTGCAATATAGAATTATGTTGTTGTTTTCTGAATTTGTGTTGATGCTACCCATTTATTCCATTCATCCTTGTCTCATCAGGAACATGTAGACTTCTAGTTGCATATTAGAACATTTTGGGTTTCTCATGCATATTCATTAATTTTTCATGCATAAAGCATTCACTTAAATTCATTTTTTATTTCATTTTAAATTCAATTCATACTCTCATTAGGATCCGTGCATTGCATTCAAGGCATACTTTCATTCGTGCATTTAATTTAGTTTTTAAATTCTACACTTTTCTCCTTTTTATTTCCTTTTTTAGCAAGATTTAATTATACAAGCTAGACTTAACACACATCATTTCCTTATATTCGATGTTGATTCATCTTCCCTACTACATTAAGGGGATAATTTAGGTTTTGTCACTCTAAGCGCGACTGAAAAATGGAGTTAACAAAATGTGTTGGTTTTGTTGGTTCTATTACTCTAGAGAGCTAATTTGTTTTTGTTGGTTCATTGCTCATGTTGGGGCAATGGCTTTGAATGGGTTCTATAGTGACGATATATGGTGGTTCTGCGCTAGAGATCTGATTCAACTACAATCAATTCTCCAACTCTGAACCAAACACGCAATTTGACTATTTGTGTAAAGAATTCACATTGAATGAGAAACAACTAATTATTGTTTTTACGCTAGAAAACTGATTCAACTACAACCAATTCTCCAACTCTGAACCAAGCACACAATTTGACTATTTGTGTATGTGGTGCATTAGACGACTTTTGTGCTAGACGTTGTGAGTATTAGACGCTTTGTGTGTCAAATCCCATGCATTAGATGACCCTAGTGTCAAACAATGACATGTTCTATTCATTTAACATGACATTACTCTCTTATTAAAACATGAGTTCTTTTTCGTTGAGGTTGCCTACGCGACTATTGCAATTGAAACAAAAACCTCTTCAAAACCCCAAGTATCTTTCTTTCTCATCATGTTTTCTCTTAAACACTCTCTCAAAGAGAAACTTAATCTCATTGAAAGTCACATTCTCCCCATCTCTACAAATGGCTTTTCTTGAGTCTCTCAACCTTGTGGAAATCAACAACACCTCCTATGGCAAAAGATCAAATGAATACACTCTATTAGTAGAGCATTATCTCAACCCCGAAGATTTTGATGCCTATGGTCTTGCTTTTTCGACACCTTTGATGATGACATTGGCTCAACTAGAGGCCTAATCACTAGAAGCATGGTTATAAGTATACAAGAAGATATGGAGAATACTAAGTCAAGTGGGCCTAATGGTCTTAAGCTCTTATTCACTTGGGTGAAAGAGGATATTAAAAAAGTCGATGGGCTTGTATTTATGCCAATAACATAGACTTAGTTTGAGCCATGTATTTTGGGCCTTGCTTAAAATAATTTGAAATTGTAATTTGGAATTAAGATCAAGATATATTACCTAAGGATTTAATTGGGCTTCCAAAGACCCAATTAAATCTTAGGTCATCCACCAAGCCAAGGGACCTCAAACATTTAACATATTTATCACATGTTGCAAAACATGTAAAGTGTGTGTGCCACATGGCACTTGATCCACAAATTCTACAACTATATCAGGAGCACATTGAATTCTCCCACCCTTTTTCTCAACCAAATGGAGTTTTTCCTCCTATAAATGGAGACCTCCACCCTTTTGTATTTCATTACTGAGTATTTTAATGAAATTTTGTCTAGATCACTCTAGACCTTTCTCTTAAGAGTCACCTTTGCTAGAACTTCCCTAAGACTCTAACCTCATTCCTCTAGGATTGGCCTCACATTCCTCGAGAGCATCTCCGCCACATTTCACTGAATCAATCTTCTTCCATTTCTTTTTGATGCATCTCATCCAAAGCTTCAATCATTAAGTCATCGAAAGTGAATGCATCATGTGGTATCATGCTCCATCTTAATTCATGGTCATCTCAAGCTAAATCTTGGTTTCTTTATTTTTTTCTTGTTGTTTAATTCAATTCCTTGATTGTCTTTCATGTTTTTACCGTTTAAATTATGTTGTATGTGTTTAAATTGAGGTTCTAATTTGTTGTCCATCCTTGAACCTCACGGTTTCTTATGTACGAATCCATAATTATTGTTCATCCATGATCTTGTTTAGAGTTTTTGTTCATTTTTATTCAATGATACCTACTACATTTGAGTCTGTTTTGATTTCTAAATCATATCTATGTTGTCTAGTCATGTTAATTGATTACATGTAATGATTCTTTTAACCGATTAAATTTCACCTTAATTGATTCAAAATTGCATGAATTTTTTTCAACATTTGGAGCCATGACCTATGCAAATGAGTTCATTGACAGATTTGATTGGTGTAGTCATGATGTTTGCCATTTTCACCAAAGTGGTTTATCCTAGACTGCATTTTTTTCATTTTCATGTTGAGTTCATGCTTAATAATAGATCATTATCAAGTTCCTGGAAATAAAATTTCCTTGTGTCTTGTTTGAGCTTTTAACATTTCTAGCTTTTTTTGTTCTACATTTTGTTGTTGTTGTAAGACCCGCAAAAAATAAATAAATAAATAAATATTTAATAAATGTGAGGGCGGGGGTCCCTAAGTTATTTAATGAGGAGAGAGAAGACAAGGAATAGTACTAACTTAAGTGGTTGAGAGTACTTGGTGCTGTTGAGAGGACTTGGGTTCGAGTCATGTGTATGACATTAGGGTATTAATTTAATTGTTTTATTATTTTAATAAGATGATTGACCATAGTACGTGATGATATAATCCTAGATGTGTAAGAATTATCACGAAACATGAATTGGTTGAATGGTTGTGCACTTGCTTTGTAATTGAATGGTTGTGTGTTCGAAACAGGTTAGGGGAGCTGCACTTCGTGCTTTAACCTTTAATTATATAATTGTGTAATGTATGGGATGCATTTGTGTGTTTTTGTTTCTGCCAGGTTGATAGATTTTTCGTGTTTCTAGAATTTTCTAGAAACCACCTGGCGACAATGAAGGCTCGCCAAGCGTCTAGAAACCACCTGGCGACAATGAAGGCTCGCCAAGCGACGCATGATGTTTGAACTAAGATTCTGGGTTCTGCGCAGAAACCACTTGGCAGTAATAAAGGCCCACCAGGCGATACAAACTAGATTGGTTCGTTTCCTGGGACTTTGTGGTTTCTGTTTGAACATACACCTTTGGTTTTGGATAGTTTTATGTATGATAGATGAACCTTTTTAAAATTATACATATTTTAGTGCCTATAAATTGATCAAATCAGGTGCAAATACGTTGTTTTTCATATTTTATGTGCAGTAGGGACTGTCGAACGGTGGTTTCTTATCGCCAAGCGCCAGGTCTTTGGTTTTGTTTCGCTAGGCAGCAAGATATAGTCGCTAGGTGACTACATTTTTCTAGTTTGCGTAGTTTTTGTAAATTGTGTTTCTTGGTTCGTTCACTATCCGATGTAGCTGAAATTTTGACAGGTGATCCATAACATTTGTTCTTTACTTTGAACGGTGGAGATTTGAATTGGAGGTCTATAGATAGAGATATATGTTACTCATGATTGTTGGTTTGATTTTCCTAAGAGTATGATTAATATTGGATGCTTAAATGTTAGTATGGCCTTGATTGGTGAATGCATATATATATATATATATATATATGTGTGTGTGTGTGTGTGTGTGTGTGTGTGTTTGTGTGTGTGTGTGTGTATGTGTGTGATTGATGAGTATGTTTTTTTGGTAGTACTTGCTGAGCCATGTTGAATATATAAATCTATATATGTTAGCTTGAATGTATGATGTTATAAGTGCGTGAAAAAGGCCACTATTGATGATATCACAATTTTCGAGTGTTGTATAATCGTGATGGGTTTTTGGCAAGTATGAGAACATGATGATTTTGGTTGCACTTAAGTTTTGGCATGAGAGTACATGGTTGTGCATACTGTGAATTTATATTATTGAACTATATAATATGTTGGAGTGTAATCTTAAGTAAGTTGTTAAATATAAACATGTGACTTATGCATGGACTATTTGAGGATATAAAACTGTTTTGGGGTGCTAAACTAGTAATTGTCACGTTACTGGTATAGCGCCTTACGGCGCTGGTAAGGTTGTCAGGCGATAGAAGTACTAAGGATGTCCTTAGAGTGAGTGGCGCCTCGTGGTGAGGTGTGAACTGTAAGGCGATAGCCTTAAAACAATGGCTCTAGAATTTGTCTCGCGCCTGGCGACGAGAGAGATCCACCAGGGGGTCTGCGTTGGGATGTCATGAGCAGGTGGGTTCATGATTAGTGATGTACACGTGATTAATATGAGTAGGGAGGTTAATATTAATGATGCTCTCGTGTGAGGATACGAGCGGGGAGGTTCGTATGTTTGGTGCTCACACTTAAGTGTTGTTGCGAGCGGGGAGGTTCGTCGAGGTTGGACCATGAGCAGACAAGTTCATGGAAGCATGATATATCCTGGGTTCATGGTCAAGTAATTGTGTTGAGTTCCTATGTTAGTAGTTTCATTTGTATAATGAGGCGATAATGCAAGGGCAAAAGTTTGAATGCTTTGGATGTGCGTGGTTTACAAGGCTTTGGGTGATAGCTTACGGATGTACTTTGCTGGAGAATTCCTTGAGTGATGGCTTAGAATGGCATCCCTTGCATTGTGGCTTGGGATGGAGGGTAAACATGTGGTTTTCCTTGAGTTGTGGCTCGGAATGACATCCCTTGAGTTATGGCTCAGGATGGAGGATGAACATTGGGCATTCCTTGAGTTGTGGCTCGGAATGGTGTGTGTTACCAGTGTGGGTGTGCGAGTTGTGGCTCCTATGGAGGGTCTTCATTCGATTGAGCAATCGCAGGTTATGGCCAGCGATGTATGATGGGTCTCGGGTTGCTATTAAGATAGTTAGCAATATGTGATTTATGTAAAATAGTGTTTGTTTCTCATTTAACAGTTTTCCCTAAAAAAATTGAGTTTTAAAATATGTTCTAGAACCATTCATTAAGTTTCCTTTTGAGTTCTTACTTTGTTTTTAACCTTTGTTTATTGCTTGTCATTTTTGGAAGTTCATTCATCTTGTCCAATTGAATTTCATCTATATTTTAGTTTAGCAATTATTGTTTGGATCTTTTCTTGCTTTTAGTTCTTGGACTTCTCGATTTGGTGTTGAAATTGTGGTGCAAATTTTTCTCTTTAAAGGTGGACTACTTCTAGTGGTAAGATCTTAGGAGTTGGAAATCTAGTGAAATTCCAAGCTTGGGAAATCTCGCAAGAGAGGCTTCAAACACATTTTGAAAAGGATACTAAGAGAAAACACGCAAGGACAAGATAGACTTGAGTCTCGGATTTGGCCATTGTTGGCAATGTACCGTTTTGATTTCTCACAAATTGTAACGACCTTAAGTTAATTGTCTTGGAAGATCCTTTAGTGTTCTTCCATCTTTTGCTTTGTGACTTTCTTGTAATAGCTTGGTGTAATCGGTGAGTATATCTTGGGAGCCAAAGCTACAAGCCTCACCTTAGGAATTTTCCTACTTGTTCTTTACCTTTCATGTTTATGAGTAGCTTGGCCAAAGATCTCAAATTCTAAGCCTCTCTACTTTGGAATCCGTTTTACCGTTTAGGTCTTTTATAAGTAATTGTTTGTTTTGTTGTAGAGTCATATCTTCAAAGTTTAAAATCACATCCTTTTGTGAAAGAGGTGTAATAAGTAGTGAGGTAAACTTTGGTTAGGTAAGACTTGGTACTTAAGAAGTCCTAGTGACTCACGTCTTTTACTTGGGAGTGAACTTATGAACACTTCTAAACTTTCAAACTAGGAAAACTTTTGAAATTAAAAGATTTCTAAACATTCATCTCACTATGGTGGAAGTTGCTCTAAGGAATCCATTCATACTTTGAAACAAATTTCTAACAAACTCAAAGCATTAAACCTATGGTGACAAGAAAAAGTTCAACTAAGAATAGATAAAATGGACAAAGAAATTCAAATTGTTATCATGATGGGTGACATAAGGTTGGTTACACTATAATTTCATTATGGATTCTGAGGTTAGAATGAAATAATTTCTTTGTTTTTTTTTATTATTGTTGAGGTTTTAATTTATCTATGTTTTTTGTCTCTTAATCAAATAAAAAGTAATGATTTTTACATGTTAGCTAATTAGCGAAATGTTTAAACCAGGAACAGTGTACAAGAATGATCAAGACAAGTTCTAAATGATTATGCAAACATGCTCAATGTTGCATATGTCATGAAAACATGCAAGAACACGAAAAAGATGATTGAAACACAATTTCTTTAAACTTTAAATGATTATACAAGAGAGAAGGGTTAGAGAAAAGATGAGATCACAAGATTTTTATATTGGTTCACTCAAACTTGAGCTACATCCAGTTTGTCAAGGCAACCTGAGCTTGAATTTTCACTATTTCAAAAGATTTACAAAGTATTCATCCTTACACTTTCAAAATATGCAAAAACCACAAACAAGACTCTTGAATCACACAAGAGTCACACCATCACAGCAAGAACCTTCTTGCAGACCTGGAAAACCACCACACACACATAGCTTAAGAAAGATCAAACCTTAGTGGTAGCACAGCCCAGCCTACCATAAACCACTTTCTCCAAGCTTCAAACCAAGCCAAAAGCACCAAGAATTGATCCAAGATCAATCTTCAACTGCTGCAATCTGAATGATCACAAAGGAGAGAGTTTCCACGAGTTTCCAGAACAATTTCGTGCGAAAAAATGATCAGAATTCCTCTCTTTAGAAAATCACAACTCTTATAGTCAAACTGTTACGAAATTCAACAGGTTGATTTCCAAATCAATCGGTTGATCTCACTTGAGTTAAGTGAAATCAGTCGATTAAAAAATAAATCAACTGATTGAATTAGTTGCAGTTTAATACTATTGTAGCCAACCTTTTAACATGTTAAAAAACCATTCAATAGACTAAAAGAGACATTTTAACTTGTTGAAAACCCATTCAACAGATTAAAAAACACAACAAAGACCAAAGACATCTAATTAATGCTACAAGGTCTACAATATGAATTACAAACATCAAATACACTTTCTTAATGATGTATCCACGTGGAGAGCACATGTTCCAGCCTTGATCAACGTGAATACCATCAAATCTCCTATCCTTCATCAATGTAGATTTTATTCCAATGGTAATGACTTCAAGGTAGTTCAAAAGGGTTTCATAAAATCTTCATCAAATCTTCAAGAAGCATACCACCTTGGCTTCACATGTCAACATTCAATACTTACAACATTCACCTAAAGCTACATCGAGTCTCTTAAGCCACTTGCTTAAGAAATTCACTAATTAAATCCTTTAACTAGCACAAGTATCAACCTTTCTAAGTTTCACGAGTATCACTTCTTTCCTTTTCAGTCATTCAACAATTTAAATTCAAAATATCATAACATTGTGACTTCAATCTTCTGAATATTCTTTTGTAGTCATTGATTTGTAGAGGCTTTCTCTTTCTCGTGATCGCTTGATAAATATATGATAACATTCACAATATTCAATCAAAGAATTTTTCCCTTTATGTGATCAATCTTCTTTGATAATTATTCATAGTAAATGTTCAATCAAAATATCTTCTAACAATGTTGAGATTTGATACATAATCTTCATAGCTTGATAAACTAACAAACTCTTTATCAATTTCAACATTTATGTTTCTTTGACCAATTTAGGTATGATCAATATATCACCTTGTGATTTGATAATACTCTTTCGCAACATCTTAACTTGACTCATTTGTCCTCATTTAACTCATCTAGTAATTCTTCCATTGGAGTCATCTAATGGAAGTACTCGATTATAATGGATATTCAACATTTAGCTTCATGAGTTGACTTTGACTCTTCTAACACTAATACTCGTTTAACACTTTTCTTTGACTTGTCTACTATTTGTAGGAGTCTAATATCTTGCCTAATTATGTTGACTCATTTGGTTAATAATCTTATCTACTGAGTTATATACATATACATATACATATACATATATACATATACATATACATATATACATATATACATATATATATATATATATATATATATATATATATATATTATAAATAAACTTATTTTTATTATAATATATATATACTTTCTTTTTTTTTTATTTTTTTAT
>Ga0099823_1006026_pt1 | contig 12194 bp, 11 predicted proteins | sample CowpearedBW_FD_76831 | JGI IMG/M metagenome (GOLD analysis project Ga0099823, IMG submission 76831) | Root nodule microbial communities of legume samples collected from California, USA - Cow pea red BW | ecosystem: Host-associated > Plants > Roots > Nodule | place: USA: California | collected... | reverse complement strand
GTGGATTCGCTCCCTTCTTATGGTAGAGGAATTGGGAGATATCGCAGTTTAATATACGGACAGAATTTAAGCGATGTGGTGGTTACTGGTAAGAAGCTTCTTTCATTACCATTTTATCTTTCTAGTATTTGGTATATGCAGAGTATTTCTTTCTCACTTGAATTGGTATATTTAACAAATGCAACAGGTGATAATGGAACAATAGACGGGCAAGGTTCTGTCTGGTGGGAGCTGTTCAGTTCTCATTCCTTAAACTACAGTCGACCAAATCTTATAGAATTTGTTGATTCTGTTGATGTCATAATTTCCAATTTGACTTTTGTAGACTCTCCAGCTTGGGGCATCCATCCGGTATATTGCAGGTACCACAATCTCATTTTTGGGTTTACTCACTAATTTCTAGAAGGAAACTGTTTTTCCCCATTTTTAATCTTCTTTCGACAACGCAGTAACGTTCAAATTCAGAACATTACTTCTCGTGCACCTGCCGAATCCCCTTACACAAGTGGCATAGTTCCAGGTATATCAATTACTTTTAGTTGTCTCATAGCACACAAGCTACACACCTTTATTTCGCAACCAGTTTGATCTGTAATTATAGCTGAAGAAAGCCTTGTTTACTGTTAATTGGTTTATTGGTCCCGTTAATAATACCCTTGCTTTTTGTTTGTTCAATTCTCAAAGGTGTTTTTCATCATTTTGATATTTTCGACATGCACTTTAGTCACGTACTGGTGGTAGTATCTTGCATTGCTTTTCTTCATGGCTCATTAGTTCTTGCAACTTTCAGATTCTTCTAAGGATGTTTGCATCGAGAACAGTAACATTAGCTCTGGTCATGATGCAATTGTGTTGAAGAGTGGCTGGGATCAGTATGGAATTGCCTATGGAAAACCAACCTCGAGTGTTCAAATCAGCAATGTTTACCTACAATCATCGTCAGGTGCTGGCTTGGCTTTTGGGAGTGAGATGTCAGGGGGAATATCAGATGTTATTGCAGAAAAGCTTCATATACTTAACTCGCCTATAGGCATTGAACTGAAAACAACTAGGGGCAGAGGTGGCTATATGAAAGGCATCCTCATTTCTGATGCAGAATTGGAAAATATTCATTTGGGAATAAGCATGACAGGATACTCCGGTTTCCATCCAGACGACAAGTATGACACAAGTGCACTTCCAGTTGTTGATAGCATTACTTTCAAGAATGTGATGGGTGCAAATATTGATGTTGCGGGGAATTTTTCAGGAATATTTGAATCACCATTCTCAACAATCTGTCTTTCAAACGTGACTTTTTCTCTCAGTTATGAGCTATCCCCTTCATGGTTCTGTTCTAATGTGATTGGTTTCTCCGAGGAGGTGATTCCTGAGCCATGTCCCGATCTCCAGAGCTCGTATTCCAAGTTCTCCTTTTCTTGCTTTCCTTCCCTATATCCACACTCTAGTAGTAATATCTCAGGCTCTTTAGACCAAGAACTATAGTCACCCAATGCATCTAAAGCCTCTTCAACTTCGTCCAATTTTCCAATAAACCAAAATTCTTGATGCAAATATGTTCCTTCTCTTCAACATTCAGTCAACCTTCCATTTCTTGGTGTCAAGTCCAGATAGTACATTCATGTACAGCCTCAATTTCTTCATTCATGTAAGAAAATTTTTGATGGTGGTGTACAGGCAAAGACGCTTTTTGCTTTGGACGTATCATTTAAAACAAAGGAGTGCTACCTTGATTCTTTGTCTATCGTGAATTGGCTCTGTGGTACACTGTGTATTGGTTTTGATAAAGCAAAGCTGACAGTTTTCTCTTTAATTCACATTATATGATTGCTTCTGTTGACTTGCTTGGTATGGCAGAAGCATGCACGGTGATGGAATTTATTAACCTTGAATTCCATGACACTGTGTTTTCTTATCACAGCCAATCTTAAAATAACACGCGGACAGGAATATTAGGAGGTAGATTTTGATTAACAAGGTTGAAAGATTTGTGTCCTCTATCCAACGTTAGGTCAGTGGTCTTGATTCTTCTGCTTTTCCTTTTCTCCATTGGTAGACAGCTATACTTGACTAAATCTGATGGATCGCGAGTGGCCACCAATTCCACCAATGGCCGTGCATTGTCCCACTCCACCCTGGAGCTGGGAAACCTGAATCAGATGGTTACATCACTTCACCTTTCTTACGTACCATCTAATTAATGGAGCCACCACTAAACCTAAACCAAGAATTCGCGTGCAAAACATGGTCACCATTGTCATCAAATCTATAAGCGATACGTTACTTTCTTCATTTGCATTATATTCACAGATATGTAGGTACTATCATGTTTTTCTTTGCAAGAACTTGTAAGGATTTTCTAAAACAAAGAGATTCTCGTACGCTTTTAAGTCAATGAATAATTAAAAAGTCGTTACTTCCAACAATTATTTAATGATGATTGCTTTTCTTTTATTTGAAATGGAGGGCCCTCCCTGGTACCATGTCTTTTGCATTAGTATTTTTTTCAACACCATCAAGAACTTTGCTAGTAAAATTGATTGATTTAAGAGTGAGAAGCATTTGGCTTATACACTTGTCAGCTTAATTTTGATAGCAGAAAATTTAACAATGTTAATAATTATCAACTCTGTAAAGGGTAGAATGATAGAATGTGATAAAAATAAGTTATAATTAATTGAATGTAACAAGGAAATCATGAAATACGCGTCCTCTTTGTAGGACATGGAGACGAATTACAGCTAAACCCAGACTCCCCTATCCCTTCATTTTCTTTCATCATCATATCCCTTAACAGTCCTTGTAGATCCTCCGTTGTTCCTTTCTCATCCTGAAAAACAATTAAGATCCAAAATCAATTAGAACTATTATGTTTTAAGAAGAAAATCAATAAATAAAAACTCCTCTCAGTGCCAAGATACTAACCAAGGGTTCAATGTAGAATGCCATATACTTAATATCCAAGTCTTGTTTTGAAGTTATAAAATGCAAGTAGGGTCACTTTTCTCAACCTAGAATGGTTTGAAGAACTAATTTTTTTTTTTTTCAATTTAGGAGACATGAAAACAAAGTTATCTAAAATTTTAGATACTTAAAATTATTAAACTGAATCTAAATATACGATTTAAATTAATTTAAGTACACTGAAGCAAGTTTTTAATTATTTAAAATTAGTTTCAATAAAATCAATCTCAATATACTTCTGCTTCACCATTTGCATACCTTGGGTCTTTCATTCTGCATCATCAAGATCATTTCTTGCATGAAATCAACAAATCCCTGTAATTTTGACATACGAAATTCAGCCATCAAATCTCATATTCTAATTAATTAATAATTCATAATTCATAACATAAAACCCACCTCATCATCATCCTCTCCAATTAGACCAAACAAACCAGCATCATATATCCTTCTCTTCCCTGTGTTGGACAAAACTATATTTACAAAGGAAAACAGACACATTCAGTTGCGGTTTTATCATAATAGAAGTGACATATACGTTGGATTTGTTGTCGTGAAGTAAAGCACCTGAATAAGCCTCTTGAACGTGCTGAAACCGTTTTTTTGCCTCCGGTGCAAACTTTGGGTCCTTGCTCCATCTATCAGGATGCCACTTCTTTTAACCAAAAAGTTCAACACAAATGCACTCGATTCAGAACCATGTTAAATTCAAAAACAAATGACAATAATGTTACTGACAATAACATAAACATGGTACAATGTTTAAGTTTAAACAAGACAATACCAGAGCCATCTTCCGATAAGCGCATCGAATTTCACCATCGCTCGAATGTTTGCCAATCCCAAGCACCGAATAGAAGCAAACGGCGTCGTTTGACATTTTTGCTTGGAACAATTATAACCCAAAGGTGAATGTTGTTATTTTAGTTAAACGATGTGGGAGGTGGTGGAGGTTCTCGTAGTTTTTTATGTTGTCAGAAAGGTTTGGAAGTGAAAGATCCATGTCGTGCTCTGCACCCAGAAACTTCCAGAGATTTCCTTTCGGTCTTCCTCGTCCACCAGTTACTCGACCAATAATCAATGAATGTTCCCAGGTTGTACCAAAGCACAAATTGTTCTTGCCCAGCCACATAAATTCAATTATTTATTTATTTTTCTCTCCTAGATTCATTCACCAATAAATTAAAAAACAGAAAAAGAAAACGAAAAAGTGGTAATAACTTTTTTTTTTGTGGCTACGTTTTTATTTAAGGTTTTTTCCTAGATTGTTTAGAAGTGTTTATATAATTTATTTGCACACACGTTTGAGAGGGTTATGAAAATAGTTCACTCCATATTAATGAAATTTTCAAGGTAAAGGGACACGTAGCTTGCATAAAAAATAGTTAATTCTTATTTTTCTTTAATTATAGAATCAATTGATACATGAACGATACTTATGTTATTCATAAGCACTTGTCGAAAAGATTGTTGTGGATTTCAAGTTCTTACAACGTTGGATGTGTGCTATTACATTTTTATCATTTTTCATATTTTAGACCCAGCATAATTCCACATTGGGCTCTTCAACAGTGACAAAAGTCAATAATTCAACATTGGGCCTCAGACCAATTTTTGTGGGCTGGACAAAGGTTTTGGGTTTCACCAGTATGAGAATTTTCTTTCTGCACTCCAACAAAGATGACAGTATTCCTTTTACTAATCTCGGCCAGAAACAATGCTGAAACTCATAATATGCTTTCATCTGCGGAGTATTTAAGTTTTTAACAAACTTTTCTTATTCTAATTTAATAATTTTACTTAAAAACACGTATTTTAGGTCAGTATTATAAGGTAAATATACCATATAAAACTAACCTAATCAACTAATGTTTTATGCATAGAAATAAAGTAGTTATATTTATTTCCTCCAAAAATGATTTAGAACAAAACTGGGGGAGGGATATATAAAACATGAGGAAACTGATTTGTACAGATAAAAATTCATTGCAGTGTTACATTCCCTGAAATGTTGTAAAATAAAACAAAAGAATGTCATCATACAAACAAAGCAACTGGCATTATTGCTCCATTATCCGTGTAAGGTTGATGATTACAAAATACAAACCCAAAAAAAATAATATAAAAATAGCTCTCTCTGTCCATCTAAAAAATTGAAAAAATATTAAAAAAATAAAAAATATGAACAATCACTCTTTATACCTTCTGAATAACACATTGTTTATTTTCTACTCCCACTTCTACGTTTCACGTCAACTGGAGCCGGTTGCCTTCCTGTTCGATGTGGGACGCCATTTGACTGTTTCAATGACGGTGAAGGACCCAAAGGAGAAGAATGAACACCATTCTTACTGCAAAATTCAAAATATACTATTATCACCAAACAGTACAAATAAAAATAATCTGAAATAGGCTATGTTATACTACCATATCACTTTTGCATTACCTCAACTCGGGGCTTTTCGCTGACTTAGAGATAGATCTTGTAGTCTTTGATCCAATTCCACTGGTCATGCTGCTGAGTTTGGAATGATTAAATTGCCAAAGCAAGTCAGGTTCCGAGGAATCACTGGTGGCAGCATCAAGCTCATCCGTGTCATCTGAACCCGCAATGTTAAACTGGTTGCCTCCTATGAACATGTTGTAAGATTGTTCTGAGTACATTTTGGGAGAATCTTTAAGATATTTCTGATAAAAGGCCTCAGATAAGTTTCCATTGCTTGTTTGCCAACACCCCAAGAGGTTCTCAGTTTTGTTTACATCTTGCTTGTTGTTGACCATGACCTTATCAACCCATTCTCCAGAACCAGATTCTTTGTCATCCTCCCCATAGTTTTGTCCAAGACTATTGTTCACCGGAGGCCACGGTGGTGAATTTGCTGATATCTCATCAAAGTCAAAGCTCTGAGTTTTGTGCCTCACTGTAGTATTACTTTGAACCTGCAGCATGAAGTAATCAAATTCCATCTCAGTTTAACATGGAACAGTTTTTGCATGATCTAGTCAATGCTATGAAGTCATGTTAGTTGTCCAATGCCATGATAATCAGTAAAATTATGCATACCTCTATATTGCCAACCTCCACCATTGGTCGCCGGCATCCAAGCTGATCCCCAGTGTCAGGAACTTGGTAAGGTGAAAGCTCAATACCCTTTGTCCTGTATTTTTCGGAGCTGCTGCATAAAGAATGTTCTGATTCTCCTTCCTTTCTTGCTAGTGCTGCCTTAAGGCTTGCAATCTGAAACGTAATTCAGTAGTTTTTTAGATTTGATTGGACTGAAAACGATTGTTACGAAGAGAACTACAAAATTTAGATTTGACCATCAACCTGTTCTTTGAGCTCTTTAACATCTGAACTATCTTTGTTTACTCTAGCAGCACCAAGTTCAACTGTGGCAACTCTTTCAGCAAATTTTAAGGTACTAATTGTTTCTCCAATAGCATCACTCTCTGGACTTATGTGAACAAACATTAGTGTCTTTGCCTGTCCTCCTGAAACAATCCAACCAACACTATCAGACAGAATTCAAACGAATTGTGTTTCTAAGGAACAGAAAAAAAATATATGGCTGGCAAACCAACTTCTTAAACCTTACCAAGTGAATCTTGGAGTAGTTGTGTGAGTTTACTGTTTCTGTAAGGTACATGTGAGTTTTTCTGAGCGAGGGAAGCAATGACATCACCCAGAGCTGAAAGAGATTTGTTAATATGCTGTGCCTCTTTCAGTCTATCTCCTGTGGCCTCGGATTTATCCACCCTCTCACTTCCTGCTAAGTCAACCAAATGCATGCATCCACGAAGGATAGCTCCAGTTGTCAAATCTCTTCCTTGAACATGAACAGTCAAGCAACTGCCACGTTGATATTTGAAATAATACAATTGTTAGCTGTGTCCAAGACATAACATGACAAAAAGGTGAGTAGGATACACCATACCTATGAGATCGGCTACTGCGGTCATTAAGAGCTGTTGCTCCAACTGCACGGTTCCTTTGACCAAGGTTCATTAGTTCAATCACATCAATAGTTGATGATACAGGGACAAGGCTTGCATCTGGAACGCTGAGTCCTTTCTGAGAACTACTTCGAATCTCCAATGTATTAACAGTTAAGGGCAGCAAAGAAATCAATGGCATGTATGTTCTAGAATGGTATCAATAGTTGATACTGCATCACATTTAAAACTTGTTTTCATTTGTTAAGAGCAGCAATCAACGCAATGTACTGTAATTTCTGAGATCATACAAAAATAAAACAGATAGCACTTCATAATTGTGTACAAAACGAAAGAGAATCAAATATACTGGTAAAGGATATCTTTTGTTTGTTCCATCAGTGACCAAAAGATCCCTGACTTGTTCATTGTAAATCTCAATCATTTGAACAGAAACGTCGTATTGGAAAGTGTCCTTTCTTTGATCTGCTATAAGAAACAAATCGCTTAGAGCCCTGTAATTTACACCTTGGCTTTTCTCTGTGATTTCTTTTGGTCCAGTCTACATGTTAAAAGCATAAATCAGTAAAAGATCATTAATTTTTTTTTTCTTTCTAGAGAAAATTCCAAATGGATGTGGATCCTACCATAGTGTAAGTTTTTCCTGATCCTGTTTGACCATATGCAAATATGCAAACATTATAGCCATCAAGAACAGATCTAACGAGTGGCTGCATGTCTAAGAAGACCTCAGCTGAAACAAAAGAGAGAAATTTATGATCATACTAAACAATAGAAATCTTGTAGATAAGTGAAAGCAAAAAGAAAAAACCAACCTTGGGTTGCAGATGGTCCAAAGATTTTGTTGAAGTTGAAGGACCTGCGTCCCTTCCCATTTTTTGAAGGAATGTTAACTGTGAGAGTTCCATCATCTATATTTTCCACTGCGCTCAAATGGTTTGATTGTCCAGGAAAGAATGGTCTTACTCGACAGTAAACCCTAATACTCCCTGATGAAACAGATTTACTCATATTAATTCAATTCCGGGGTTAAAAAATCACAAAGTCATAAAAACGAAGACCAAAAGCAACAAGAAAGCAGTAATCTTTATACCCTTAAGATCCTGGACTTGATTGTATAGCTTGCGATTTTCTTCAAGAACTCTGTGATATCCAGAAGCAGCGTGAGCTAAGCCATGAACGTGCATCCCTAGAAAGGAAAACAAATAAGTTAAATAAGATGTCGTGTTTCATCCACCAATCACAAGGCAAACAAAGGAAGTAGGAGAAAAATAGTAGAAGCTTAAAATGAATTAATCACTATCCTTACCAAGATTGGAGAACTCCTCACGAAATTTCATTTGCATGAACTGCATACCAGATTTTGTGGTGTGAAGAGTATGTCTTAGCTCCTACAATAACACAATAAATGAGATATTAACTACTGTATTAAGAAATTGCAAAGATTAAACTATGATAAGTATCATCATTGATTCTGTACTTGAATTTCTCTTTGCTGCTGATCAAAGAGCATTTTCTGCTTCAGAAGTTGTCTTTGCGATTCCTCATCAGCAAATAGATTTTTATGATTGCGATCCTCTTTTTTTGATACCATAGCATTAACTTGACTTTTATGAATGCCATCTTCTTTTTTCGTTACCACATGAATCTTCTTCTCCCCCTAATCGAAAAATATGTGGTTATAAGAATTATAGCATTTTCAAGTATCATGAAGGTCCTGGAATATGTCAAACACTAGCCATGTTACCTTTTTATCTGCCACAACAGACCCATTGCTCTGAGAAACAGGATCAATCGAAGTTACTTTTGCCTGGGAAGTTACAAGATAGTGAAGAAAATCAAGAACAGCTTGTCAACAAAGTCAAATTAAGTAAGAACCAGTAGGTAAAATTATCATACCTTTTCACCTTGGGTTGCAATGCGTTGTTCAAACTCCTCTACAACCTTACTCAAAACAGATTCAACCAACTGTTCCATGGACAAGAAAAATATTAAAAACTAGCTTTAAAGGCACTCTTGCTCTTAGTATTATGAATGACTAAAACAAACTGAAGCAGCAGATGTGTAGTAAGTAACAGTAATGTGAATGTGATATTGTTTCACAAGAATGTTATAATTTTCTATAAAGCATTTTATCTTAATATGGACTTATTTTCAATAAGACACAACTTAGCTAGTAAAGTTGTGATGAAATTTAGCTGTGAAACATGTAGAGCTACTTGCTATCTTACCGATGGAACTTCTTCTGGCTTCTTATCCGATAGAATCGCACGAACAAGCGAACTCAAAGAATGGGAACCAGACTGCAATTACAGAAATATAAAAAAAAAAAAAAAAAAAATCGGTTGGTTATTCTTTCGGTTCAACTAGACAAATCCAGAGCAGGTACTACCAAAAACCAAGTGTACCTACCATTTTGTCAGAGTCTACGTCAGAACTAAGAACTGTGAGATGTTTATCATTGATCGATGAAGTTCTTGACAAGGAATTAGTAAATGGGTCTGAGTTTTTCCTAACAAAAGATTTGGCAGACACAGTGGGTTTGAGATTTCCACCAAATTTCCACACGCCATTTGCCCCGCTCATTTTCCATTCACAATAGGACTTCAGGGCCAACACGCTATTGACAATCCTAGACGATTTTCCTCCCTAAGATAACAAATAATTCAATACAGAACAAAAAAACTTGTGTCATTAACAATTGAATTAACCATGATAGAATCGATAACTTGTATTCACATACTTGTTCCAGATCAGATGCCTCAAAGGTAGGAAGTCCAATTTCTTGGACAGCCACCAGGAAATTCCTCACGTTCTCAAAATACTGATATGCCGTTAATGGTGCCCCATCAGGGATCGATGCAGAATCAACAGGACTCTCCACAACCTTAAAATAAGAATACAATGTAAACAAACACTTACCGGAACATTAGAAAATCAAACTAAACAATGATCTAACCCACCTTGGGAACAGCTCCGGATTGAACTTTATTAATAACGTTACAGAGAATAATCCCACTTCTCAAACCAAGTCTAAACTCTTCCTCAGAGGGCTCTGCTGGTAAATCTTTAGCCGCAACTACTCCAACCATTTTTCTCAACCACCCCGCTGCCTCATATCTTCTTGATGCTGCACGGTAAAGAACTTTCCGTTTCAGGGTATTTGGTGATTGATAATTTGAAACAAAATTCAGATACTTTTTCTTTCAAACAATTTGAAAGTAAATCATCATACAAAAAAAACAAACACTTTCACATTAAAAGATTAACTTTCACTCGTTACTATTAATATCAGAGTTATAAGCAAATCCAAAACTGAATTTTGAAGGAAGCCCAGAAAAAATAACGGGAAAGTACCAGCTTCTTCTGCTTTCCTGGATTCCAAATCAAGATCTTTGAGGCGAGGACCGTGCTGCTGAAGCACGTCCTCCACCACTGATGCCACAGAAAAGAACAACGCCTCCTCTGCCGCCATAACATGAACACGAGAGAGTGTTGTTAACAATGATGTTGATGTCCCCGGCCACTGACCAAGAAGGTCATCTACATTGCACAATCCGATCCATCGGGTGGAGGAGGAGGAGAAAGCTGGATTGGAATTGAAGAGAGAAAGAAAAGAACAGAACAGAAAAAAGAAAAAGAAAAAGAATGTGATGTGAGAAACAAGAAGAAGGAAGAAAGAATGAAAGAAAAGAACAAGGATTTAAAAGCGTGTGATCGTTTTGTCTCTGATATGGTGCTTGTTGATGATGCTATTTCATTGAGTGTTGTTGACATATGTTTCCATGTTAGTTCCATTATATTTACCTTTCGCTTTTCTTCTCTTTTCTTTTTCTTCTGCCTCTTGCAGATACAAAGTATAGCATCACCATTTCTGTATTCAAATGCCCTTTATACTCTCTACTCTTTCCTCTTCCCTTTCTCATTACCCCGCACCTCAACTCCGAACCTACTCCCATACCTCACTCTTTCAAACTTTATATCACTAAAATTAACATTTCTGTTTTTTCCCAACCCTCACTTCGCTTCTAAGCGCGTGAACTTCTCACTCCTCCTTTTTTTTATAACAAAAATACATTTCTTTTTAATGTTTAACTTAAAAAATTAACTAAACGTCGACTTAATATCACGGCTTAAAATATCAAAATGAAATTTTAAACTTAAGAAATTATTAAACTGACATCCTAAATATGGTAATTTAAAGCTTTTTCTAAACCGCTCGTTGACGTTTAGTGATAATAGTTCCAATTCTAATATTTATTTTGAGTTTTGCAAGAATCTTGTTTTAACTGTGCATTTATAGTTAGTGATTATAGTTATTCCGATTTTAATTCCTTCATTTAGTTGTACTCTTGATTAGAAACAAAACGTCTTTTACAGATGACAATTTTTTTCTTTAAATAATTAAAGACAGTTATATATCCACGATTCGAATTTAAGACCACTTAATAAGTGAAAATAACCCTACATTAGTTAAGCCTTGATGTACACCCGGAATAGACAATTGTGTAGTTAATTGGTAGACTTTTTAAGTATTTCATAATGGTCAAAAGAATATAGTAACTATTTTACATTAGAAAATTATATTTTCACTCTTAATTTTTCACTATTATTTTTTATTCTCTTACATTGTAAACTATTGATTGTTTTAAAAAAAAATAGAGATTAATCAATAATTCATATTAAGTAAAAAAAGTAAAAAAAATAGTTATAATTTATATTAGTATCCAAAACTTAAGTTTAGCAAATTTAGGATCTTAAAATTGTAACTTTTCCGTATAAAAAATAAAATTTATAAAGAAAAAGTGAATGGTTTAGATTTTGTTTGTCTTGAAAAGATGTGTTGAGTGTAGATCGGTGGTGATTTATGTTGGATACTAGTGTGCCTAAAAGGGATATTATGGTTGGATTTTAGGATCCAACGGAAAAAGAATGTGGCAGCTAGATCTTCTCTGCACACATTTGCTTCAACTTCCAGATTAATCACTCCCTCATTTATTTTCTGATGCTTCTGTACTGTTGCAGTGAAGAAACAAATACCAAGGGAAAGAGACCAATGATAATTTCTCAAAAGTAAACCCAATGCAATCTTGGTGATGTTGTTTAACCAATTAAAGTAATACTTAACTTTGGTTACATGAAAAATGTCAATGATTTACATGATGCTTTAATTTTGGTAATATTATCAAGTGCCCAGACCAACCATTTGCTGTTAATAATGATACTTTGATTTAGGGTCATTATTATCATAAGCTTTTTTTTTTTTTTTTTTTTTC
>Ga0099823_1006019_pt1 | contig 12202 bp, 7 predicted proteins | sample CowpearedBW_FD_76831 | JGI IMG/M metagenome (GOLD analysis project Ga0099823, IMG submission 76831) | Root nodule microbial communities of legume samples collected from California, USA - Cow pea red BW | ecosystem: Host-associated > Plants > Roots > Nodule | place: USA: California | collected... | reverse complement strand
TATAATAAAAAAATTAATACTTAAACGCTGGAGTTTCATTCATTTGTATTGCGGAGATTATCTAACAACTACAGTACATTAACATAATACCATCCCTATTTTGCAGAACAATGACAAATATTTGGATGTCCAACTAAGAGTTAATTAGATTCTCAATTATTAAACATGTTTGTGGAGAAATTTACTACAAACAAAGGTAATCAGCAAACTCTAATTATAGGGAAAAAGATTAGAAACAATATATAAATTATATTTAATAATTTATCTTTTCAAAATTAAAATTAAAAAAAAAAAACATAAATTTATCTTTTCAAAATTAAAATTCTCAAAAAGAAAAATACAAAGTTGGATTATAAAATTTGTATCAACCGATCCTCATAATTAGCAATTATTTTTTTTACATGAATGACACATTTTTTAAAGTTTTATCATTGTAATTTATTAAAAACATATTTTACACACCTTTAAGTAAAAGAACTAAAAAAATAATGAGGAGAATTTTATATTGTAATTTTTTCATAACCTATAAAATTTTATTTTATAATTATGAATGAAATAGTAAGACTCATACTCACCTCTATTGTTATCCCTATTATTAAAAAGTCTCTTCTCAGTGATTGAGGGGTGTTAAAGCTCAGGTCTGGGGTTCGATCCTCCCTGGGAACAACCTCATGCTAGTTGGTGCTAGAGGTGATGGGTTGGGGTGTATTGGGCTGCGGACCTAACACAACCGGTTTGAGGGTGGCAAGTGGGATGCCTGGTAAGCCCAAGAGGATCCGGGGGTGTTACAAAAAAGTGCACTTTTTTGTAACATCCCTGGCTACCCCTCCTCGGGCCCCAGAGGCTGTCAGTTTACTACAGCCCAATGCACCCCAACCCATCACCCTTCTCTGTCCATTACTTGACCTTTAACACCTCTGGCTCACCAGCAGATGCTACCAGTGGGACGCATAACTATGCTTGAGTAGATTCACGAGCATTGACAATCCCGTGTTTGCATTTTATAAAACCCTAGTTTACTAATTTCTTTATTTTAACCAATGGTTGGTTATTGGTATATTAATATATAAGAAATATAAATTTTTGCAATAAGACATAACACGTCAAATTTCACTGTAAAACGTTATTTAGTAATGGTATACTCTAATTTATGTGGTGCTGTACAAGATAAACAACCAATGGAAGGTTCTCTTTGTACATACATGTGTGTGTAACTGTAAAACAAATTTCACGGAAAGCAATGGGCTGAGAAAAATAATTAAACCAAAGTTGGTATGTGAAAACTCATCTCACAGTATTACTAGTCTAGTAAGTTTGAAAAAATCCATGACAAGACAAAAAAAGTATTATATAGGAGTAAAGAGTGTTGCTAAACCTTGATCCACTGCTATCTGTAATTTATCATAGACCATCAAAGTCTTCTCCTCAGATTTGTAAGTTCCTTTCCCTCTTGCCAGAACCTCACCATCTACATCTATGATCCCTTCTTTCTCTTGGTCTTTGGTGCGTGGGCCAGGTAGCAAGCTGAAAGCTTTCACCTGCATAATGTTGTGAAGATATAAACTTTAATAAGTTCCTTTACGCAAATAAACCAAAGAATGGCCATTTCAAAAGCTCAAAGTAACAGCTACAAAAAACATTGTGGTTAAACATTGATGATCACACCTTTAGGTATGTGACGTACGGAGATTTTACATGCCCTCCTGTATTCAACTCAGACATCATTGATAGTAATGGTAGCGTTGGGCAATTCTTGATCATGATCAAGTCCAAATAACCATCAGAGAACTGCATTTACAAGATCACAACAACAAAAGCTCAAGCCCGGAAGTATTAATGCTTATCATACATATGTATCTGTATGTGAACTTGTATATAACACAATGTTTCACGTGGCAGAAACTTATGAAAGTGAAAATTTAGACCATTAACAATATTCAGCAAAATTTTCGTAGATGTAAAAAATCCAGGCAGTAATTAAAGACTTGAGATATGTACACTCTATTGTGTTAATTTTAATCTTCAATTTCCATGCATTGTTGCTAGTGAATCTTTAAAATCCAGAAAAGTAAGATGCAAATGATCACTTCTTATTGTGAAGCTACCATAGGGGTGTTTATGCTATCAAATTGATACATAACTGGTCCTAGGTAATGGTGTCATCACTGTCATATAAAGTTGGAAACATTTCCCAGTTAAATGTTCATGAATAGAAGTGTGAGAATCAAGACGACATGCTTGAATCGTAGCCACTCAAAACTAACCTTTGCATCAGGTGCTGCCATTGTGTCTTCCGCACCCCAAGGCACATTGTGAAGCCAGACAGAAATAAAGGGTCCATTTATAACTCTCCAGTTCAAATTTTCCAGGTTTATTTCAGGTCCTAGATAACAAGGCCTTTGTCTATTAGCTTCTTCTGCTTCACTTTGATCACTGTTGCTTCCTTTGCTAGTAGTAGGTTTTCCAGGGTAGATTGTGGGCTCCCCAAAAGCTTCATACCCAGGTGCAGGCACAAAAGAAACACATCCAATGTATTGCCTCAACTTCAAGAGTCGACAGAGGCCCTGAATCAGGAAAGCAGTGAGTAAAGAAAACCATAATGAACAAATTCAATCACTTATCTGTCAAACGAATCCCAGTGCAAGTTTTACGAGGAAATTCAAAATAGCTTCTAGCATGTCATAGAATTAGACACTTCTTTAAGAAAAAATACATTTATGATTCTAAACAAATTGAGAATAGCTTATGCTATTTTTTTAATCTCTAAAAATTATCGCTAGAGTCTCTTACTAATCAGTTTTTTTCTAATCTGTAACAAACTGGCCCATATTCTATTCTAGTGCTAGAAATGAAGTATCAGAAGACATTCTACATTGCACAAATAACTTCATATTGTAAAATACGAGAAACTAAAGCACATGGCCAGCAATTTAATGCTTATTTTTCTTTTATCCATGTTCCTTCCGTCAAACCAAGTGAGTAGAAGATAATTGCGATCATTATCCATATAAAAGAGACACATATAAGTGAAAGAAAAACATCATAAATAAACATGTGGAAATTAGAAAATGGATTACTGACATAGAAATCAAGTCGAGCGCTTCCCATCCACCTGTACTTTTCAGACTCTATGTCAATGTCTGCTACCAGACCTGAAATAGAATAGTACCTCCAGTTTTATAATATGTTAAGTGAATTGCATGGTTGGAATCATATGCAGACTCAAGTCGGGTGGTCATAAATCAAGAAAAGAAAGATACAAACAGTTAGCCTAGATGTTTTAGCACATCTGGAACCACTTCACTGAATGGTCCATGACACAGAGAGAGTAATTACCCCATGCAAGCATCAATATACTGAAAAATCTGATTTCTCCTTGTATGATGGTAGCCACATCAAGTGGTCGTTTATTGCCTGTTGGTATTCAATAAACAGTTTAAACTTATAATAGCACAGAAAAAATGGACATGACATGTTTGAATGACATGGATGGATCAAAACCTCGTATAATGGCATGAACGGCATTAGCTACTTCACAAGGATCGCCCACCGAATCAAGAAGTGATTTTGCCATGCCATTTCCCGTACCTTCAACGCATGGAAGAACTTTTTAGCTTGGTAAAACAAAACTGTGTAGTTACCCATAAACTTATTGTGTACAGATAACAAAAGATAAACCTTGTATACAAAACAAAACCCAATTAGTAACCCCACCGCTCACTTTAAAGCAATAAAGTCTAATTAGATAAAACCTATTCAACAAAGTAATGATGATGATAAACCTGCAGGAACTACTCCAAGGGGGATCTTTATTGCCGTTTCCCAATCCTCTCTTTGAAGAAGTCCATTTACAACCTACTAAAATGTGCAAAGTCTGTTAGATTAAGAAAAAAAATTAAAAACAAAGACATCAAAATGAACCAGGGGAAAAGCATTCTAGAATGCACAGGTTTTGATAAAACATAGAAATGAACCATGTTGCGATTTGAATTCCCACAGATGTCATAACATGCACTCGAATCTTCTGGGCTTCATTGGAATACCACAACCAAATCCCCGAAGACCATTAAGTTTCTCAGGAAAGAACAGAATCAAGGTATTGACTATATGTTTTTCAATTAGTCCACGAACATGAGCACGTAAACCATCACAGCATTAGCATATCTTGAAACGATAACTCAAAATGGTTTACAAGCAGCAGATACTAATATTGTTTAATTCATACATTAAGAGCATCTTTCAATTAATCTTTCTTTTCTAACAATGTTTGGATAGATCAACTACTATCATGCAAATAACAATAGTTAGTGTTATGGTTTAAGGAGAAGAGGGGTTTTGAATATTAATCAGTTAGTTAAAGGGATTAAGTAAATATGGATAAGGGAGGTACCACAGTACGATTCAGGGAATAGGTTGTCATCTATAAATTGAGCATTAGCCCTTTGTGAAGGGAAAACCCGCGGAAGGGTGATCCTTGAAGGAGAGGTTTCTTTCATATTCCTTTTTCTTTTCGTCCGGTTTCTCTCTAATTCCTAATTTGTGGTTCGTATAGTTGGACGAAACACATAATTAACTGCTGCTCAATATTTATGCATTGTAAACATGAAGCGTACAGAAAAATGTGCTCCGAATGCTATTACGATAATAATTTTTGCATTAATAATCGTGGACATGATGATGACGAATGATAATAGCACACTGCAACCAGGATACTAGCAATGAAACTAACCTCTACCAAAATTCCATCTCCACTAACACAAACAATCCCATCGTATTTGGTAATATCTAGCGAACGAGTAACATTCTTTGCATGGAGCTGATGCTTGGTTTCTGAGGAAAATCATATCATATCATATAAATATACAAATACAAATACATTTGAAAGGGAAATAGAAACAACAACGAAACATGGTCAAAGAATTAGAGCACCTTGGACTGTGATCTCGATTTGAGCATCTTCAAAAAGAGGTTTCACTTGTTCATCGAAAATCTTTGTAGCGGATTTCTTCCCACCAAATGGATTAACAAAAACAAACAACCTCTTAGGGCGACCTACATTATGACATAATTCAGTACACGTTTGCATTTCCATTTGGAGAAGTGAGAACTAAAAAGTAGTCTTACAAATTTGTTTTCCCTTTTTGGCACTAAAATTCACAATTGTACATCGAAATTTAGAGAAGAACTTTTTAAACCTTTATCGATACACTTACAGACTTCAAAACACATGCAACACACGCAGTACCAACAACCTTAACCGTACCGAGAGAAAGGTGAAATTTAATTTACCGAGAGAATCAACGAATTCACTAAGCTTTTGGCACCAGAGCCTGTGCGATTCCTCGGAGGAGGGCATAAAGACGACGTCGTTTCGAGCGAGTTTTGTTGGAGCCCCGGTGCTGCAGCATCCGTCTCGGGTCTCGACAAGGCTCTTGATCTTGATGTAGGGTCCACTGGTGACGAAGCTGAGGACGTCCTTCTCAACGGACAAACAACGTTGGATTCCCTCCGACCACCACAGACGGCCGTCGGCGAGCAGAGCAAGCGGCGTCACGGTGCCGTTGACGGTGACACGGTCCGACATTAAGGGACGCTGCAGGGGATCCATAGCCGGTTCAAGTCTGGGATGGCCCACCCTGTAGCCCGGTTCGATGATGATAATTAAAACCAAAAACCGGGTTTTGGCGTTTGCGAAGAGAGAGATATGCTATAAGCAAACTATTACAAGTATTACAGCGTGGATAGTGGTTACTTAACTGCAACCCTTGTTCTACGCCAACCACTCTGTGAAACCACGTCACAAAACATCATAATTCATTTCTCGCCTTATAATCTTTTTTTTTTTTCAACTATCTACTATATATTCATTACAATCAAAAAATATATAAAAAAATTAGAAATATAAATTAAAATAAAATACAATATATTTAATTTTAAATTATTTAATTTTAAAAAATGACTAACCAGCTCTTCGTTGGAAGGCAGGAAAGAACTATCTTTGAACGTAGGAAAAAAAGTTGTTAAGGTAACTCATTTAAAAGATAAAAATATTATTTTATATAAAAATTGGTTTAATTTAATTATTAAATATACTCTATTTAGTTTACTCATCCAATTTTTAAATTCTTTATTTTAAACCAATTATATTATATTATTTATCGTAATTGTTATACTTTTATATTATGTTATTCAATTATTAATATTGTACAATATGTCATGGTAATTTTAAGTAATTAAAAATAAATATAAAATACTTGAGTAATATTCAAAGTTTCATTACGTTTATTCACGTATCTTGTAAGAAAACTTGTCTTATTTAAATGTTAATCTAATGATTATCATACGGATAGAATGAATAAATAAATATAACAAAATTAGAAAACTACTGAATTAAAAAGAATATCCAAGATAATATCTTAAATATATTATAAGTTACTCTGGAAAAAATTGTTTATCCAACATTAATTTTTATAAGACTAAAACGTCTTTCAGTTAATAAACAAAAAAACTTGTCAAACATAATAAAAACGACCAAAAATATACTCACAATCAATTATGGTACCATAAAATATAATGTTCCAAAAGAATACTTATGTCTCTCTCATCTAACAAACACAATTCATTACGCTGCCTTAACTTGTCATTTCTAGGCATTTATTCAACTTTAGTGAAGAAAATTTAGCTTCTGTCCCATCTCTTTTTTTTGCACTTTTTTCTTCTCGAGTTATTCATCTAAACTAGTATTTCCCATTTCTTTACACATTCATGCTCCCTTCTTTCCATAACTTGTTCCAACAAAGCATAACGGATATTCTTATGTCATTTATTTATTTATTTATTTCAAGTTTTTCAAAATACTATTTGTTGGATTTGGTTATCGACAACATGTTAGTAGAGTTTGATTATTGATTTTATTAAATTTTTAAAATTGAATTTTCTTTACCAAATTAATTTATTTCAAAAATAAAAATTTTTCAATTCATTTACCTTTTCCAAACTCCGCTAGTGTTTTATTTTCTTCACTTTATTTAGGTTTGGATTAAGGATGATAACGGATTGGATCAGACATAGATAATGTCTATTTGCAACCCAATCCGTAAAAAAAAAATCATCCGCTACATCATTGTTTACTTGTTGAGTACATGCTTAAAAAATATCTGTAAATTTTTTTAAAACTTGCGGGTACAAATATATACTCGCATATCCGCAAATATTTAAAAAATATATATTTTTTATAAATTTTTAAATAAAATAAAATAAAATTTTAATTTTAATTAAATTTAACTTATTAAAATATAAATTAAATTTTAATTTTGATTTTTTATGGATGATAGATACCTACAAATACAGATAATATGATACTCACACTTACCTATATATAAACATGTATTAACCTATATATAAACATGTATTAAAATATCTGCAAACAGTCCTAATTTTTTACCTCCTAATTTGTCTTTTGCTCACGCTTCTTGTTAAATGAGAGGATTAGGAAAGAGTTTTTGTTCTTATCGTTGAAGGTAACGTGCGTGGGTACTCATGACACTTTTGCAACAGCTTTATCATATGTCACCTTATCCCTTTTCTCTTTTCTTTCCATATATACTCACATTTTGATAACAGTAAAAGATTGAGAAAAAAGAATTCCCAAAACATCACTTCAGCAAAAATATTTTTCTCGCGTTGCAACTTACTGAAGTGAAAAAACGACACAGAAGTCAACAGCACAAATAAAACTTGGGTCCATGTGAGAAAAGTAAAGGTTTAAACGTGGTTTTTTCTTGCGTTGCAACTTGGGTCTATGTTTAGTCTTTTGTTTCCGCATGGCACGTAAGGAACTTAAATATTATTTTCCAAGTGGCAAAAAAAAACTATAACAGCAATTTCAACATCACACTATTTATGACAGCATTATGATCATGTTGAGGAGTGACAGTGACAGTGACAGACGCACCTGCTGAATCACCCCACGTGGCAAGCCCCAATAAAATATTGACAAAGATTCTGAATCCGACGAACCAAATCCCATGATCTCCTGCGGCCGCAAGATCGAAGCCCCACCGCCCAGGCCCATCAACCACTCCCAGATTCGCAAACCGTTAGATTATACCCATCACTCACACCGTTAGCAGAAACAAATCTCAGGAAAAGTGCCTCGGGTTCGTTGGCATAGGCGTCGAACCGCAGAGAAAATTCCGCGAAATTTCTCAGATTCTGCACTTTCTTCTTTGCTGAGGATTTTCAACTTTCTGCTTTTCTATCCGCTCGCGTTCCATCGAATCCGTGACAGTTACACCTCGTTATCCTTTGTCTCTCTTTTTTTTAAAAGGATTTGACGAGAGACGACGAAATCCGACAGCAGTGAGAATAATGCAGACGAGGTACATGGAGACATCGAGCGGCGCTGCGAGAGGGAAACGCGGTTTAGATTCAGGTTCCACCGAAGAAGAACAACCTGAAAAAAAGCGACCTGCTCTCGCTAGGTGAATCACTATCTCCTGTTCTTAATTTTCTATCAGCTCTAGTGTAGTAGTCACTATAATGATTCTTTGTTCCATCAGCTTTAGTTATGCATTATTCGTGGTCGCTGCTGACCAACGTTGGTCCTCTAACTCGCTTCTAATTTTGAAGTACGGTTTCTAGTTCAAATTTTGTATATGAAATAATCATGAGTAACCATCTGTCCACAAAACTTAGTGGTGGATTTCTCACCAATGACATGCATGATAACCCAAAAATACAGAGTCACTATGCAACATCCACACTTAGAAATAATATACATATTGGTTCTATGCGTGTGGTCCTAATGAGAAAGCCTTGGTCGGTTCATTAATGGAAAGTAGGTTTTGATGGGAATTAACCATTAATATAGATGCGTACGCGACTGGAATAACGTCCCGAATGGATGTTTACATACCGCTTATAAAAAAAAAGGAGGGGCGGAGAGAGCTCTTACCAGATTAACTGAATAGAACTAAATGTGAAGTTGTGATTTATTTTGTAAATCTAAACAATTAGAATGAGAGGAAATTAGAGATATATGACCAACAGATGAAGTTGAATATGATTAAGAGAACCAAATTTGTGATTACTTCCTTGCAAGTATATGAGTGGTTTTTAGGAGAAAACTTAGATAGAAAATGTTCTTTATATTGTTTTTCAATCAAAATTAAAATTTTACTTTAGTACATATTCACCTCTAGTGTACACCTATACTATGGAAATTACTAAGAAAAAAACTATAATTTGATTAGAAAACAGTACCAGCAATATTATGAAACTTCATGCCTTGTTATCACTGTATTAGCACTTATATGTTCATATCTAATGAATGAATTTAATGTTTTATCTATTTATTCACATCAATTTGCAGCGTTATTGTTGAAGCCCTCAAGGTGGACAGTCTGCAGAAACTTTGTTCATCGCTGGAGCCTATTCTTCGTAGAGTTGTAAGAAAATTAAGTTCATTGTATTGCTGGTGGATGGACTTATATATTATTTGAAGTTATCACTTGTACGGATTAATCATCCCCTGAAACAAAAACTCTGGGTTACTGGCCCACTATTTTGAGGCTTAAGATAAAATTGGGTAGAGTACTTGAGATCACATATTCAAACCTAAACAAGCCGAAAAACGGTAAATTTTTTTTTATAAAATAAATAGTCCTTATGTTGCGAGAAAGACTTCCTGGAATAACATTTATTTACCTCGCTCAGGCGCTATTTTGTAAAATTGTGATAAATGCCTTTACATGTCAAATAGAATTCAATGGGACAACTCCGTAGGTTAAGTGAACCTAATTGTACGCATGCCATTTGCATGAATGATGTTTGATCATGGATATATATTTCTCATGTCTTAGTCTTGCTTCCTGCTCAACAGGTTAGCCAAGAAGTAGAGTGTGCTTTAGCAAAATTAGTCCCTGCCAAGCTTAGCGGAAGGTATTACTTTGTCTCCTCAAAGTCGATTTCATGACCCTTATTTGTTTGATAAATTTTATCTTATCCTAGTGTATTTGTATCTATATTTTAATTTTCTAATACTCAACCCAGGACTTCTCCCAAGAGCATAGAAGGCCCTAATGACAGCAGTCTACAGTTACAATTCAGGAACAGGTTATCCCTTCCCCTCTTTACTGGTGGGAAAGTGGACGGAGAGCATGGCAGTGCCATACACATTGTTTTGATTGATACTATAACAGGCCATGTTGTTACATCTGGTCCAGCTTCGTGTGTCAAACTAGATGTTATTGTACTTGAAGGAGATTTCAATAACGAGGATGATGATAATTGGAGTGAAGAAGATTTTGATAGTCATGTAGTTAAAGAGCGGGAAGGAAAAAGACCTCTTCTGGCTGGTGATCTGCAAGTGACACTGAAGGAGGGTCTAGGAACATTGGGTGATCTTACATTTACAGACAACTCTAGTTGGATAAGGAGTAGGAAGTTCAGGCTGGGACTCAAAGTTTCCTCAGATTGTTATGAGGGAATGCGTATTCGTGAAGCCAAAACAGAGGCTTTTACTGTTAAGGATCATCGTGGAGAATGTAAGTACATAACTTCGCTATTTTTGTTCAACCCTTCTTCTGCCATGAAACTGATTTTGGCTTGCAGTATACAAGAAGCATTACCCACCTGCCTTGAATGATGAGGTCTGGAGACTGGAGAAGATTGGAAAGGATGGTTCATTTCACAAAAGGTTAAATAAAGCAGGAGTATATACAGTTGAAGATGTCGTACGACTTGTGGTCAGAGATCCACAGAGACTGCGGAATGTAAGAATTTAGTCACTTTTCTATCAGGAGAAGGTTTCTTAAGTTTGATTTGATTTTCTGAATTAAAATTTTATCCGTCCAAAATTTTCACAGATTAACTATCTTATGTAGATTCTCGGGAGTGGTATGTCAAATAAAATGTGGGATGTTCTTGTTGAGCATGCAAAGACTAGTGTTCTCAGTGGAAAACTCTATGTATATTATCCCGATGGTGCAAGGAATGTTGGTGTTGTTTTCAATAACATCTATGAGTTGAGTGGTCTAATTACCAATGAACAATATTACTCTGCTGATTCTCTCTCCGACAGTCAAAAGGTAAGCAAACCTCTGCTCTAAATTTTGCATTTACCCTTTGAATTTGAACTAAACTGTTGGATTTTTTTCAGAGAATGCTTAATCTGATTTCTCATGTCACTTGTTGAGATGTGGTTTCATTCTTGCCGCTTTGTTGTTTGTACAACCAATTTTTTATCTTGAAGGAGTCCGATTCTAGGGAAAAATATAAAACTTAAGATCTGATGCTTGACTGCAAGTCATTTTGCTTTTATTCTTGAGTTCTTGCAGTACAACACGAAACTTATTGCTAGTTTAAAAAAATGGCATAGAATATCCGCGTTTTTTTTTCTAACTTGAGTGAACAGATCAGACAGGCAGTTGGTTTAGTATAAACATACCCCTTATTGTTCTGGGGGTCATAAAGGTGGGAAGTTCTTCTTTTCTAGGAAAGGAAAAGTCGAAGTAAAAAAAAGTTTACGAAAATTTTTGAAGAAAAAAGGTGAAATTTCTGAAAAATGCGAGTCTCACATTCTTGTAGGTTTATGTGGACACACTGGTGAAGAAGGCATATGAGAATTGGATGCATGTTATTGAGTATGATGGCAAGTCTCTGCTAAATGCCAATCAGAATAAGACTTTGGGCACCTCCCAACCTCTGGCTGCAGGGGGTTCTCATGATTATTCAATTTCAAACTCCCTTGATCAGCAGACCTGCATCCCAAGTCTACCAGTTCCTGTAACTACTGGGCAGCCTTCAATGGATCCAGCCATAGCAGTCGGAGGTATATTGTTCCAACTGTAAGATTGTATCATTACCAACAATACCAGTTCCTTTGAAGTTTTTTTGTCCTTAATTTCGTTTTGAGTTTCCTCTTACGTTTTTCCTGTTTTTTTTTTTTCTCTTTTGGTCTTTTTCCTTCTTTCAACTGTCCATTTAGCTAATTACAAGAGTTAATACTTCCCTATTTGACACAAATTCTAGCGGAAAATCTATGGTTGAGATGTTGGCGCACATCTCAATCATATTCTATGATTCAAAACTAATTCTATTAAAATCTACTCGACACACAAATATACGGTGTGTTTCTCTTCTGAAAATGATCAAAGTGGACAGATTCTTCCCGCATACCGGGCAGCTTTTTTTTTTTTTT